>CAJDVB010000022.1_pt1 | contig 21550 bp, 23 predicted proteins | sample 7391231 | NCBI WGS metagenome assembly CAJDVB01 (sample SAMEA7055679, study PRJEB34461) | soil metagenome | biome: terrestrial ecosystem; feature: Peninsula; material: soil | place: Antarctica | collected 2016
TGCTAGCGGATAATGCCTCGTCCGCGAACAGACAGAAAATCAAGAAAATTTTGGACTTCCGGCACCACGAGGGTTAACGGTTTGATCAGCGCCTCTGCTTCTCTCAGAGAAAGGCCGGATCGATAGACCAGCTTATACGCATGCTTTAATGCATGGATGGCTTCCGCTGAAAAACCTCTGCGCTTGAGCTCTCTCAGGTTGAGGCCATGGGGCTTGGCTGTATTGCCCGCCGCTAATACATAAGGAGGCAGGTCTTGAGTGAGTATGGTGCCCAGGGCGGTAAAGCTATAGGCGCCGATACGAACAAACTGGTGGACGGCGGTGAATCCCCCCAGGCCTGCGTAATCCTCCACCTGTACATGCCCTGCCAATGAGGCGTTGTTAACGAATGTAGTAAAATTACCCACCTGACAATCATGCGCCAGATGAACATAGGCCATCATGAAGTTATCATGTCCCAGGCGGGTTATTCCTGCGCCTTGGCTGGTGCCGAGGTTAAAGGTGCAGAACTCGCGGATCGTATTGCGATCGCCTATTTCCAGCCTGGTCGGCTCACCGCTGTATCTCTTGTCCTGCGGTTCATCGCCCAGCGAACAAAACTGGAAAACGCGATTGTCGCAGCCGATGCGTGTATGACCTTTGATAATGACGTGTGGCCCGATCTGGGTATTGTCGCCGATTTCCACGTGCTCGCCGATAATTGCATAGGCTCCGACGGCAACACCCGCACCGAGACGGGCGCCTGGATGAATAATCGCAGTCGGGTGAATTAAGTTTTCCTTCATTTGCTCGGAGGTGGAACGGAGATGGAAACTGCAAAATCGAAGCTTACATAACAGACTGGTCGTTTACTTCAGCCAGACAGTAGCTAGCACTCTAATTCTGCGCTAAGATAAATTTCGATAGGCTTGGCGATGAGCTGCGGTTACCCATTCTTCGCGTCGCAATCGATAGGTATCCTGCAACGCGTATGCAACAACATGAGCAGTCTAGCGGTTTAACAACATAGAACCACATAATGCCATCCTTGCCTCAACCCGCTCTAGATGATGCCGTTGACAGCTTAGATATTGCACTTCGCGTTTCGAACCTGTCAAAAACATACCGTATTTATGATCGCTCACAAGACCGGTTGCTGCAGAGCTTATGGGGTAGCCGCAAGCAACTTTACCGCGAATTCATGGCACTGGACAGCATCTCGTTTGATGTCTATCGCGGCGAAACCGTCGGCGTCATCGGCCTCAACGGTTCAGGCAAGAGCACATTGCTGCAACTGATCGCCGGAACATTGACGCCCACCAAAGGTGAAATATTCATCAACGGTAAAGTGTCGGCATTGCTCGAGTTGGGAGCCGGTTTCAATACCGAGTTTACCGGACGCGAAAACATCTATCTGGCTGCATCGATTGCGGGGCTTACCAGCCTTGAGGTCGAGCAGCGTTATGATCGGATTGCGGCGTATGCCGACATCGGCGGCTTTATCGACCAGCCCGTGAAGACGTATTCCAGCGGCATGTACGTGCGTCTTGCATTCGCGGTAGCGATATCGGTCGAGCCCGATGTGCTGATTATAGACGAGGCGCTCGCGGTAGGAGATATGGAGTTTCAGACGAAGTGCATGGTGACGTTGAAACAGATGCAGGAGCGGGGTACCACCATCTTGTTCGTCAGCCACGATGTTGGATCCGTCAGTGCGTTATGCCGGCGCACTCTTTACCTGAAGCAGGGACAGGCACGTGAGTTGGGACCTACCGCGGAGGTGGTTGCGCGCTATATTCGTGAGGTGCAGGAAGCAAACAACCGGACGATCACCGGAGCTATCGCTGACACTGTAACTCAAACCGCAGAAACCGCCGGGATCGCTGACGCCGCTGGAATCCCTGACGCTATTGGGACTACCGGAACCGCTCAAGCAGCTATAACGATGAGCGACCTTCCGCTCGCGGGGAACGAGCAATTCGCACGCTTTGCTGAAAAGGCAAACCATTGCCGCTCAGGTACTGGCGATATAAGAATCATGTATGCGGAGATGCTGGACGACAAGGGACTGCCGGTTCGCTCAGCGGAATTTGGGCAGGAGGTATCCATACGAATTATCGTCGAAGCCGTCCGCACCTGTACATTTTCGGTCAACTACAAGATTTGCGACAAGAACCGTACGCCAGTTATCGGAGCCGATTTTTTGATGCAAGGCCAGGCATTGTTGACGTTGACGCCAACGCAGCAGGCGGAAGTCGTTTACCGGACATCTCTTCCCCTGACCGATGGCAGATACAGCCTGAGAATCTCACTGACACACCCTATCAAGGCACATCAGCAGGCATTGTTTTTCGACATTGTGGAGATTGGGCATGTGTTCGAGGTGCTGCCAAACCCGACAGCCAAGTTCTGGACGCAGGTTTATCTTCCGAACGCACTGGATATAAGAGTGTTATGACGAGTATCATGCGATCCCCGCCTGAAAGGCGCAGTTTGCTGGTAATCGGCCATCCTGGGCATGAATTGCGCGTTTACGGCTGGGTTGGTCAGGTACGGCCCATCGTCTGCATTCTTACCGATGGTTCCGGCAGCGATGGTACGCCCAGGCTGGATAAAACGCTGGAAATCCTGCACGAATTAGGTGCGGAGATCGGGCCGCTACGAATTAGGTGCGGAGATCGGGCCGCTGTGCGGCGAACTCAGCGATCGGCGAATCTATGAGAAAATCCTGCGTCATGAATACGACTCGTTCGATATCCTGTGCGAACGACTGGCCAGGCTCATCATCGCGCAAGATATCGATCTGGTCGTCAGCGACGCTATAGAAGGTTACAATCCGGTCCACGATTTGTGCGAGGCATTGGTTCGCACGGCGGTCGGTATCGCCAGGAATGCCAATGATGCTGACAACAACGAAAATGCCGGCAAAACACGCAATGGAAAACCTTGCTCGATCCGGCATTACACCATTCCTCTGATGAATGATCCCCGTCCAGCTACAGGCAGCAGGGAAGCAGCGCACCATACAATTGAATTGACACCGCTGCGGTTCAAGCAGAAGCTGGAGGCGATGCGGAGCTATGCCGCCAGCGCGGGAGGGATCCTGCAGGAGGAAGTGGGAGATGCATTTCACAACTTTGGTGAACAAGCTTTCGTTCGCGAGTACCTGTTTGCGGCTGCCGCGCCAGGGCAAGAACCGGAACGGCGTTTCTCGCGACAAAAACCCTTTTATGAGACCTATGGAGAACAAAGAGTTGCAGCCGCCCGTTATCAATCTGTCATTCGTTTCCACGAACATGTTCTGCCGATTGTGAATCACCTCCGCAAGAAGGTGTCGAACACGTGGGCGGAAGCGCAGGGATGAAGCTGCGATGAGGGTGCTGATAACCAATAACACGTTGGATAACCGCGCGGGGTCGGAGGTCTACGTGCGCGATCTCGCCCTCGCGCTGTTGCGGCGTGGCCATAACCCGGTGGCTTATAGTACCCGGCTCGGGATGGTCGCCAACGAGTTACGCGAGGCGACCATCCCGGTAATCGACGACCTCAGGCTGCTGACTGCGGTTCCGGACATCATCCATGGACAGCATCACCTGGATGCAATGACCGCCATGTTGCATTTCCCTGATACGCCGGCGGTCTACTTCTGTCATGGCTGGCTGCCCTGGGAGGAGATGGCGCCGCACTTCCCCACTATCCAGCGTTATGTCGCGGTCGACGACCTTTGCCGGGAGCGCCTGCAATGCTTGCACGGAATCTCCGGCGAGCGCATCCGGATGATCCGCAATTTTGTTGATCTGCGGCGTTTTGCGCTGCGCGGCGATCTGCCCGCGACCCCTCGTCGCGCGCTGGTCTTCAGCAATTATATAAACGAGGATGGTTGCCTGGGCATTTTGCGTCAGGCTTGCGCCGGCCGCGACATCGAGCTGGATGCCATCGGTCTTTCCGTGGGGCATAGTGAAGCCCGGCCCGAGCAAATCCTCGGCCAATACGATATTGTATTTGCCAAAGCACGGTGTGCGCTTGAGGCGCTCGCCTGCGGGACAGCCTTGATTGCTTGCGATGCCGCCGGCCTGGGTGGCATGGTCACGCCGGGCAATTATGAAAGATTTCGCGCGCTGAACTTCGGCATCCGCAGCTTGCGTGATCCCATTACTGTCGAAACCATTACCAGAGAAATCGATCTGTACGATGCAACCAGCGCCCGCGGAGTCACCCAACGTGTGCGATCGGAAGCGGCCATGGATCCGGCAATCGATCAGATCATCGATGTGTACCAGGAAGCAGTAGATGCGCAGCTTGCCGCTCGAGCTACGAAATATCCGGAAAAAGAACATGACTACCGTGCCCATTTCCTGACTGCCAGCGGTTATCTTCGCGGGGTTGCAGATTTCACCAAGGGCCGCCACTGTGCCGAGCAAGAGCGGGACCAGGCTCGGGTCGAAGCGACGGCGCAGCGTTTACGTACAGAACAGGCCGAGTCTGAGCTGGCGAGAATTCGTAACTCGCGTCTCTGGCCTGTCGTGACCTCACTCTACCGCTTGAAGAACGCCGTATGGAATCGTCCCGTGGCTATGCTAAAAATGCGTCGGAATAGTCGCCGCAATAGAGATAACCAGGACATTCATGGCAGCCATGCTTTAGATGACCACCCCCGAATATTCGAACAAATCTACCAGCATAACTCATGGCAAAGTGCTGAATCCCGGTCCAGGCCCGGCTCGACCCTGGAGCGAACCGAGGTGTTGCGACACGAATTACCCGCCGTGCTAAGCAGGCTGGGCGTTCGAACGCTGGTCGATGCGCCATGTGGCGACTGCAATTGGCGCCAGCACATGGAAATCGATCTGGATACCTACATTGGCGTCGATATCGTTCCTGCAGTGATCGAGGACAATCGCCGGCGCTACCGGGACTTCAACTGGAAATTCGAAGTTGTCGACCTGATCAAAGATCCGCTGCCCACGGGCGATGCAGTACTCTGCCGCGATGCCCTGATCCACCTGTCACTTGCGGATATCGGCCGGGCTCTTTCCAACATTCGCCGCTCAGGGGCGAAATATCTGCTGGCAACCAGCCATGAAGCAATTAGCGTCAATACCGACATCACTACCGGCGGATGGCGTTCAGTGAACCTTATGCTGGCACCCTTTAATCTTGCGGCTCCGCTGGAACGCATTGTTGAAAACCCGCAGACCGGTAAGATACTGGGCATATGGGCGCTGGGCAAACCATGACTCGGCCAACCCGCGATCTCGAATTGCCAAGTGGCGTCCAGGACCAGACGCGTCCCATCGATACCGCCGTGGTGGGTGTGGGCTATTTCGGCAGCCTGCATGCGCTATGTTACTCGAGGTTGCCGGGCAGCCGGCTGCAGGCATTGATCGATCCGGATCCAATGACGAAATCCTTTGCCGACTACCTTGGCGTAAGCTGGTTCAGTCATCTCGCCGATCTCCCGTCCACGGTGCGTGCGGTATCGGTAGCGACGCCGGTCGCTACACACTATGCGCTGACAAAAGCCCTGCTTCAGCGTGGGTTGGACGTGCTGCTGGAAAAGCCGATTGCAGAAACCGCGGCACAGGCAGCGAAACTGCAGATCATGGCGGACACAAAGAGTTGTATTCTGCAGATCGGCCATATCGAGCGCTTCAATCCCGCGTTTGCCACCGGCCCGGCCTTACTGTGCCGGGCTCATACCATCCAGACGGTACGCACTACGCATCGCAAGCCACGTGCGGGTGCGCTGGATGTGGTGATCGATTTGATGATTCATGACCTCGACCTGGTTCTGCACGGGGTAGCCTCTCCCGTGGTTGAATTTCACGCTTCGGGCAGCAGTCATCATTTGACCCCCATCGATGAAGCACAGGTTGAGCTAATTTTCGCCAACGGTTGCCGTGCGTCTCTGCGCGCGCACTGGGGCTCAGCCGCAAGAAAAGAAGACCGCTGCATGACCGCCGAACTGGCCGACAATGAAACCTGGACCATTGATTTTCGGCGCCGGATCACCTACCGTAATTTCCCCTCGGGACTCTCGCATTCTCACAATACTCACAACCCTTTCCCCCCCGATTCTACGCCAGGCATACAGCAAGACGCGCTGAGCCTGCAACTCACCGCTTTCCTGGACGCTTCGCGCAACCGCGCAGTACCGCGGGTCACTTCGGGAGAAGGCCATGCAGCGCTATCCCTGGCTCAACAGATCCGCCAACGGATACTCGACAACGCCTGATGATCGTACCGCAATTGGATCTGGGTTCAGAGTATCAGCAATTACGCGTCGAGATCGATGTCGCGGTGCAGCGGGTGCTCGCAAGCGGCAACTTCATCGGCGGCGCTGAAAACGATGCATTGGAACGCGAGTTGGCCAACTACATCGGCGTTGCTGAAGTAGTCTGCGTGAACTCCGGTACGGATGCACTGCTGCTTTCGCTAAAGGTATTGGGAATAGGTGCGGGCGATGAGGTAATCGTGCCGGGTTTCACTTTTTTCGCGACAGCGGAAGCGGTTTGTCTGGCCGGCGCCCAACCGCGTTTCGCCGACTGCTCAACCCGGCATTATAATATCGACGTGGAGAGCGTACGGCAGGCTTTGACGCCTCGGACGAAAGCGGTTATTGCTGTCCATCTTTTTGGGGAACCGGTTGACCTCGCGCCACTGCAGCAATTCTGCGAAAACCACGGCCTGTGGCTGATCGAGGACGCGGCGCAGGCAATCGGTGCGCAGTATCGCGGTCGCAGCGTGGGATCATTTGGCGCCACGGGGGCCTTCAGCTTTTACCCTACGAAAAATCTCGGGGCATACGGAGACGGCGGCGCAATTACCTGTAATGATCCGGCCTTGGCCACACGACTGCGCAGCCTCAGGAATCACGGTCGCCAGAACCGCTATCAACATACCGAAATCGGTTGCAACAGTCGTCTCGACGAGATCCAGGCAGCTATTTTACGAGTCAAGCTTCCTTATCTGGATGAGTGGAACGCGCAACGCCGACAAATTGCCAATCTTTATCAGGAGGCCTTGCGCGGTACGGCCTGTGGCTGGCCGATAGCGATAAAAGATAGTATTCCTGTTCATCACCAGTTTGTCGTTACCCATCCAAGGCGCAACGCACTGCAAATATTTCTGGCTGAGCATGATATCGCAACTGCCGTGTTTTATCCCATCCCCTGCCATCTACAGCCGGCTTTCTCCGTATCGCACGCCGGGGTATCACTGCCGCTGGCCGAACGCCTCGCTGATCAGGTGCTGGCCCTGCCCATCTTCCCCACGCTGCCTGTAGAAAAAGGGGCGCACATCGCGAAAATGATACGGGTCTTTGAGCAGCGCTTCCCAATGGATGTGGAATATTTGCCTGTCCGAAAAGCGGCGCCAGCGATTAGCGATCAATAGAAAGCTGTTCAACCCGGAAAAGCCTGGGCGCAACCCGTGAATGATTTATAGCTGCATGCGTATAAAGCAGATCATCATTAGCGGATCTGCTTGTGCAAGAAGCCAGCCGGTCGGATATTCTGAAGAATTCACGAATAATTCCTCAGGAAGCGCCTGCCGGCCCTAGTCGTGTGTAAGCGACTTCTCAGTGAACAGATACTCTTTCAGTTCGGAGGAAAACTTCGCATCCTTACGCCGGATCCATTCCAGCACCATGGAGGCATGCTCCTTCTCCTCATCACGATTATGCGTGAGAATGGCTTTGAGCTCCTCGTCCTTGCACGCGTTTACACGCTGGTTGTACCAATCGATTGCCTCCAGCTCTTCCATCAGCGACACGATTGCGCGGTGCATGTCCCTCGTTTCATCGGACAGCTCTTCAATAGGCTCATGGTAACCAACACTTGACATCGCTTGCTCCTTTTTTATGGACAATAAATTTCATTATCGGATGCTTTTATTGGTTCAGGTGAAATTTCTGCGGACACGCTGTGCTAGCAAATGATGCTGTGACCGGGACTTTACAAATTACAGTTGTGTAATCATATAAGCCATACCAGCTCCGAGTATGGCGGCAACGCGGAATTGGTACTCAATAACCGCGCAGGCATCAGAAGCATCTGCGCAATCAGCAATCTATCAAAGGGATCACGATGGTGCAAAGGCAAGCTGGCAACTTTAGCCCCATGCCCGGAAGTAACAGGCAATTCGATAAAACCTGTTTCTACAGCAGCTTTCGCGATCTCTTGCGGCGAGTATCGAAAATTTACCCTGCCAAGAGATGCCTGGATGGCAATTTCCCAAATACTGACAGCGCTAAAATACACCTCGTTATTCGGTGTTTCAATATGATGCAGAACCTCTTCAGGCAATCGGCCGGGCTTATCCGTATTCCGCGAGATAATTGCCGCAGCGCTGGGGGAAACTGGCAAGCAGATCCTTGAGATTTTCGAGGCGTATGTTGAGGGTAAGGCACGAATCCCAACATTTCGTGCCGCTCAACATTCGAGTTCCTTTCGTCACGCCAATGTACGGAGATCGGCCCCAAAGTAGGTCGGGCTACGCCCGACGATCGAAGGAATGATGTCGGGCGTAGCCCGACCTACTTGCTCAAAATTAAGCGTAACACGCGCTGACGCGTGCGCCACAAGCCGTCAATACCCAATCGATTTTCTATCAAGCTATCTCGGCCCTATGTGATTTACCGCACAGTATGAGTCGCAGTCACGGTGTTAATCTGACAACTCTTGCCGCTTCGTATCCGTAGCCGCTGATAACTCTGATATCAAGAATATCAATTCCGGCCTACTCGTGAGCAAGCAATATTTAAATTTTTTTGATAGGAGATTCAATCATGAATAAAGATCAAGTCAAAGGTACTGCAAAAGACATCGCCGGGAAAGTCCAGGAAGAGGCTGGAAAATTAACAGGAGATAAAGAACAACAAGCCAAAGGGTTGGGAAAACAAGTAGAAGGAAAAACGCAAAAGAAGGTGGGAGACGCCAAGGAAGTTGTCAAAGATTCAATCGACAAGCTTTAACGGTTGCCTGCCAGGTTGGGAAAGACGTGACAACAAAGAAGCGTCCCGGCCACGTGTCAGCATCCTGAATGCCCCGACCCCGGTTTACAAACCGGGGTTTTTTTATCTACTCGGGAGATTACATATCCGACGGCAAACATGATTGGGGCCATTTTTGTTACCCTGACATAACGGCCCCCACGTGGACTCCGCGAGATGTTAACAGGCGTGCCTATCAGATCAGATTCAAAGGTATTTTCAGATAGGCCGCGCCATTATCTTCCGGTTGAGGAAACCGTCCTGCACGTATATTGACCTGCACCGACGGGAAGAGCAGAGTCGGCATATCTAGCGTCCGGTCGCGTGCGGTTCTTATAGACACGAACTCATCCTCAGATATGCCCTGGTGTACGTATATGTTGCCTGCACGTTGCTCAGCAACTGTAGTTTCCCAATGAGCCTCACGGCTCGGAGGCGGATAGTCGTGACACATGAACAAACGTGTTGCCGGCGGGAATTCAAGCAACTTCCGGATCGAACCGAATAACCGACGCGCATCTCCTCCGGGAAAATCCGCACGCGCCGTACCCAGATCCGGCATAAAAAGCGTATCGCCCACAAAGATGACGTCCTCACATTGATAAGACAGGTCGGCTGGTGTATGTCCGGAAGTACAAATCGCATTTACGCTCAGTTTTCCAACGTTGAACACCTCGCCATCAGCGAATAGATAGTCGAAGTGCCTGCCGTCCGGTATGAACTCGGGTCCCAAGTTGAATATTTTCTTGAAGGTTTCCTGCACCGTTGGAATTTTTCCGCCGATAGCGGTTTTACCACTCAATTTTCTCTTGAGATAGTCCGCCGCGCTGAGGTGATCAGCATGCGCATGCGTCTCCAGAATCCATTCCGTTGTCAGCCGCTTGTCCATGATAAACGCGACAAGTTTATCCGCGCCCGCTGTACTGGTTCTGCTCGCCTTGGGATCGTAATCCAGGACCGGGTCGATAATCGCGCAACTCCCGCCAGGCTCATCATAAAGAACGTAGCTGACTGTCCCCGTTGCGGGATCGAAAAAAGCTTCAATATTCGGTTCCATCATTTGCCCTCCTCTTCGAGTATAGACGACCCCGGATTTTACGATGCACATTTACTTGACAACATTATATTTATCTATATATTGTTAATCAACATAATATTTTTTTGTAATTCATTGTAAAAAAAATATCAGAAATAACTTTTTATAGATCGCGGCCTGAATTTGAAGTATCGAAGCAAAAAATGATCGGACGTAGGCTGGTTTTTTGAGGGTCGATAATTATTGTATTGAAAAAAAACAACAAAAAATGAACTGGTCAAACACTGATGCAGCTAATTTTCTTTAAGTTCGACAGATTGCGAGAGGAGACATAGATGATAATTGATTGGGATCATTTCACCCCTTTGTCATCACTTGCCGGAGGAGCATTCATTGGTCTGGCAGTCGCATTTTTATTACTTTTAAACGGACGTATCGCCGGGATCTCGGGGATCGTCGGTGGAGTACTGAAAATGCAAAAAGGAGATATCGGCTGGCGTATCGCTTTCATGGCGGGTCTGGTCGCAGCACCGCTGGCATGGCAACTATTCATGGCCTTGCCGGCCATTCATATAGAAGGCGGCTATGGTCTACTGGCCGCAGCCGGTTTAATCGTAGGACTGGGAACGCGCTATGGTTCCGGTTGTACCAGCGGGCATGGCGTCTGCGGGCTGTCGCGCCTCTCACCACGTTCCATTGTGGCCACGATGTTGTTCATCGGGACAGGCCTTGCCGTTGTTTATGTTATTCGGCACGTTTTTCAGGCATAGAGGAGGTGGGGAAATGATCGCTACCATTACGGCGTTTCTATCAGGTCTGATCTTCGGCTTGGGGCTGATTTTGGGAGGAATGGCAAACCCCCAGAAGGTACTGGCTTTTCTGGATATTGCCGGACCATGGGACCCGTCCCTCGCGTTCGTGATGATCGGGGCGATTGCCATCGCTTCACTGGCCTTTGCTTTGGCTCGCAGGCGCAATCGTAGCTACCTGGGGTTTGCGATTAACCTGCCCACTTCACGAATCATCGACAAGCGCCTTGTCCTGGGCAGCGTCGCTTTCGGGGTAGGCTGGGGCATGACGGGTATTTGTCCCGGACCAGCCCTGGTGCTGCTGGGGAGCGGCTATACAGAATCTGTCGTTTTTGTAGGATCAATGCTGCTCGGAATGGGGATTTTTGAAGTGCTTCAGAAAAATCGCGCCGGTCATTGTCCGCCAAATCGGAAAGACGACAATTCTGATCGCGCTTTTAACATAGAACGAGGCCTTAAAAAGTTATAAAGGTTGCCGGTCTCGATTTCCGCACTTAAACCCGGATAATCCATTAGGACGCGAGATGATGGTGAGGCAGGTTGCGAGACAGTTTTGTCGGTTGAGAGAAGTCCATAGCTTGGTCTATGGACGCCGAGCAAGCGGCGAAAATGGCCGCAAACTGACCGCCAGCACTCGCGTAGGCTCGCAGAGCCGCATTTTCGAGGGGCGTGCCTTATAAGCGCTGAATATTGAGGGTTCAACATTGGAACTGGAATCAGATTTTACAGATATTTTAGCGATACGAGCTTCCGCCTCCAAAGCATGCCAGATGCTGAAGGTATTGGCAAACGAGGACAGGCTGATCATTCTGTGCCAGTTGACCCAAGGTGAAAAAAACGTCGGCGAACTGGAATCGCTGCTGGGCATCCGGCAGCCCACGCTTTCACAGCAGTTGACAGTGCTCCGCGAGGAAGGTCTGGTAAGAACCGAGCGGAAAGGGAAATACGTCTTCTACACTCTTGCCAGCCTCGAAGTGGTTCAGATCATGAAGACCTTATACAGCATCTACTGCGGTCCGGACGATTGATCATCCGGAGAGCCCGGCGGAAATCATCTTAAAAGGAAAAACGATGAGTAAAGGATTGCAGCAAGCGATAACCCAACCGGTCACCGCGGCCTGCGACTGGAACGATATTTTTGACGTAGTCGTGGTGGGTGGCGGTACGGCAGGCATCGGAGTGAGTGCGAGTCTTCTTCGCAGGCGACCGGCACTGAAAATCGCGATTATCGAACCAAATGACAAGCACTATTACCAGCCCGCATGGACCTTGGTGGGCGGAGGCGTATATGACGTTGCCAAAACTGTTCAACCCATGTCCGAAGTCATGCCCAAGCGTGTACAGTGGATTCATGCTGCAGCCGCCGGATTCAAACCGGAATCGAATATAGTCTGCCTGGCCGATGGCAGATCTATCAGCTATAAACAACTGATCGTATGCCCCGGCCTGCGATTGGCGTGGGAACAAATCGAAGGCCTGGAGGAAACGCTTGGAAAAAATGGCGTGACGTCAAACTACCTTTTCGATCTGGCGCCATATACCTGGTCGCTTGTGAGGAGCCTCAAGGATGGAAAAGCGCTTTTTACTCAGCCGTCCATGCCCATCAAGTGCGCGGGCGCGCCACAAAAGGCAATGTATCTCTCCTGTGACCATTGGCTCCGAAACAAGAGCCTCGGTAACATCGATGTCGAGTTCAACAGTGCGGCGGCGGTGCTCTTCGGTGTGCCCGAATTCGTACCGCCGCTGATGGAATATGTGAAGCGCTATAAAACCCGCCTTGTATTCTATTCCACTCTCGTAAAGGTGGACGGTGCGAACAGGATTGCATATTTTGATATCGAGGATAGTAACGGGAACGTTAACCGTGTTGAAAAAAGATTCAACATCCTGCATGTCGTCCCGCCTCAGGTCGCACCCGATTTCCTTCGACATAGCCCACTGGCAAATGCAACGGGTTGGTGCGACGTCAACCAGATAACGCTCCAGCATGCGCGTTATCCCAACATCTTTTCCTTGGGAGATGCCTGTTCGTCACCCAATGCCAAAACCGCCGCCGCCGTGAGAAAGCAGATAGTTGTAGTTGCCGAAAATCTCCTGGCCGCAAAAGAGGGAAGGGAATTTACGATCCGTTACGATGGGTATGGCTCGTGTCCATTGACAGTCGAAAAAGGCAAAGTCATCCTCGCGGAGTTCGGATTCGGTGGTAAGTTGTTACCGACATTTCCCCTTGATCCTACGGTTCCCCGCTTTCTTGCATGGCTATTAAAAACCAGATTTCTGCCCTGGTTTTACTGGCATGGTTTCCTGAAAGGCCGAGAGTGGTTTGCGAGGCCAACCGGATCAGCGTAGAAAAATCATGCTGACAGACGAGGTTATGAGCAGCCTCCTGGGTTCACTGGTAGGCCTGATACTTGGTTTCACGGGGGCCGGCGGAGCCATCATCGCAGTACCTCTCCTCATCTTTGGTTTGCATCTCACCATGGTCGAAGCTGCTCCCATCGCTTTGCTTGCCGTGGGCGCCGCAGCCGTCATTGGGGCAGCGCTTGCCTGGAAAAAGAAAAAACTGAGGTATCGGGCTGCAACTTTTATTGCTTTTACCGGCGCGTTGGCATCGCCGATAGGAGTATCGGTTGCACGACGAGCGCCCGAAGGCCCGCTGCTTCTGCTTTTTTCCCTGGTACTGTGTTATGTCGCATTTCGAATGTTTCGAAAAACCTTGGTAAGCTCAGCGGAAACCACAGCGGAAGAGCATGCTCCCGCCCCGTGTCAAATCGATGAGTTCGGCGGCCGGATTATCTGGACGGGGCCATGTGCAGGGTTATTAGCGCTGTCTGGCGCCATTACCGGGTTTTTATCCGGGCTGCTCGGTGTCGGAGGGGGATTTGTCGTTGTTCCGGCACTTCGAAAAGCCAGCAATCTTCCCATGGAACATATTGTCCCTACTTCCCTTGCCGTGATCTCACTGGTTTCGGCTGCCGGCGTAGCTTCCAGCGCGGCAATTGGGGGGTTGAACTGGTCAATCGCCGTTCCCTTTGTAGGCGGTGCCGTTGCCGGCATGCTGCTCACGCGTCTGTTCTCGGAACATATTTCAGGTTTCAAGTTGCAGCGAACCTTTGCCGTTGTGGCCGCGTGCGTAGCGGTAAGTATATTTGCCAAAGGGGTTGTGGCGATTGCAAGCTAAAAAACCCTTAATCCACTAAATTGCAATCTCAAGATTTCTCTGCTTCGAACAGTATGGCCTGCATCGGAAAACGCGTGGGATTTGAGCCGTATTCTCTTGTCAACACCTCGGCCAACGCCTCTATTGCCGATTCCTGCTCTCGCATTTTTCCCGCGAGACCTGAACCACGCAAATTTTTCTTTTAAATATTCGATGTGTGTGAAGAGAAAGATACTTGATAAAAGAAGTGAAAGCCCCATTACATACTCAAGCTTTGTAGATATGTACATGATAGCGTTTCATCCACGCGCCATTTGCTTTTGAAACAGGATTGCAGCAGATCCCCCGAATAACGAGCAGAAGTACCGATTATGCTAAAATATCCGTCTTCGGAAGCGTGGCCGAGCGGTTTAAGGCACTAGTCTTGAAAACTAGCGAAGGGGCAACTCTTCCGTGAGTTCGAATCTCACCGCTTCCGCCAGCCGCACACTGGTGCCCGAGCACCGCTTCAAGAAGAAACTTGCATGACGGTGCGCGCTTTCCCGCTTGCCACGGAACGTGGATGTAATTCGACAAACCAGTCCGTCGGCATACTTTGAGCGGGTCTTGGAGTTATTTTTTCAATCTTGATTTTTCCCAATCGCCTGCCGTGAAACGCGAGCCATTAAAATGCCAAGATTGCAACTTTCTCTAAACATGAGTAGTCTTATGTGCAGTATAGTTCGTCAACCAAGGAGACATTATGCAACCTGAACTACGATATTCCGGCTCGGCCGCGCAAACGGGACTTTCCGCCGTTCGCAACAAGGTCTTGCGCAATACCTACTGGATGCTTGGCTTGACCATGATCCCGACGTTGATCGGTGCCTCGATCGGGATGAGCACAAATTTTTCGTTTCTCGCACAATCGCCCATCATGGGGCCGTTGGTGATGCTGGCGGTAATGATGGGTCTGCTATTTGGTGTCAGCGCGACTCGGAACAGCCCGATGGGGATCGCGTTGCTGTTTGCGTTTACCTTCGTAGCCGGCTGGTGGTTAGGCCCCATGCTGCAATACGCGCTTCATTTCAAGAACGGCGCACAGCTGATAGGAACCGCCGCTGCGGGAACGGGCGTAATCTTTTTCACGCTGGCAACGATCGCCACGGTGACCAAGAAGGATTTCGGCTTCATGCAGAATTTCCTGTTTGTGGGGCTTGTGCTGCTGATCCTCGCTTCCGTTGCTAATCTGTTCTTTGCCATGCCGGCTGCCTCGCTCGCCATTTCGGCAGTCGCAGTGCTGCTGTTTTCCGGCTTCATTCTGTTCGATGTAAGCCGTATTGTTAACGGTGGGGAAACAAATTACGTGATGGCAACGATGGGCATTTATCTGAGCCTCTATAACCTCTTCACCAGCCTTTTACATTTGCTCCTGGCTTTCTCAGGTGAAAGAGACTAGCACTCGAAAATATTCCGATACATGAAAAAGGGCGACTGGTAACAGTCGCCCTTTTTCATTTCCGCGCCATTTCCGCTTCAAAACCGTGCTGTTTCACAGCCGTGCCTCAGCAGCATCTTTCTCAAACAACGCAATGGATTCGACGTGCGCGGTATGCGGGAACATATTTACGACACCTGCCGCTTTTAGTACATACCCGTTGTCATGCACCAGTACCGCTGCATCGCGAGCGAGCGTAGCCGGATTGCAGGATACGTAAACGATACGCCGGGGTGCCGCCTGTTCTTTTCCCAAGGCGGTAACGGCAGCGCTTGCCCCTTCGCGCGGCGGGTCGATCAGCATTTTGTCGAAATACCCCTGCGCTTGCATCCAGGCTTCATCTATTTCAAACAGATTGGTTTCGACAAATTGCGTATTGCGCGTGAGGCCGTTGCGCTGCGCATTTTCGTCGGCGCGGCGCACCACGGCCGCGCTGCCCTCAAAACCTGTGACCTGCGCGCCACGCCTGGCAATCGGTAAAGCAAAGTTTCCCAACCCGCAGAATAAATCCGCAATGCGTTCCCCAGGCTGAGGATCCAGCAGGTTCAGAGCGCGCCGTACCAGCACCCGGTTCATGGCGGGATTTACCTGAGTAAATTCGGTAGGATGAAACGGCATGACGATATCGAACTCAGGCAGCGTATAGTTCAGTTCCGCCGCGTTTTTTGGGTAAAAAGGATAGGCTGTTTGAGGCCCGCCGGGTTGCAAAAAGAACTGGATATGATGCTGATCGGCGAAAGCCTGAAGCAATGCCTCGTCTTGTTCAATTGGCGGCTGCAGGGTACGCAAAACCAGCACATCCACATTCTCGCCCAACGACACCTCGATCTGCGGGACATGCTGACGAATAGACAAACTGCCTACCAGCTCTCTCAATGGCATGATGATCCGGGAAATGCGTGATGGCATGATTTCGCACGTCTGCATATCGACGACGAAGCTGCTACGCTTCTCATGAAAACCTACCAGAACCCCACCTTTTTTGGCGACGTAGCGCACCGATAATCGCGCACGATGGCGATAACCCCAGGCTGCGCCATAGATCGCCGGCAGTATCAATTCGGCCTCGACCTTGCCGATATGCTTGAGGTTATCTTCAAGAACACGCTGTTTCGCCGCCACTTGGGCGCGCGCATCCATATGTTGCAGGCTGCATCCGCCGCATATCGCAAAGTGATTGCATTGCGGCGTCACTCGGCCAAAGCCCGGCTTGAGTATCTGCCCCGCCTGCGCCATTTCGAAGTTTTGTTTCTTGCGATAGGAGTTATAGGTAACCACTTCTCCCGGCAATGCACCTTCGATAAAGATGACCTTGCCTTCTGCGTGGGCGACCCCACGGCCCTCCTGATCCAGGGACTCTATGGTGACGGGCGCAATCATATTTTGCGGTGCAGAACGGCTCCCGCGACGGCGAGAGAACGAGAAAGCGTAATGGTGGTTATGCCCACTGACCCAGAAATTCCTGCCAGTGAGGTTCAGAAGATTTGCTCAAGGTAAAACGGACCAGCTCGCATTCGCGCTGATACTGTTCGTTATCAAAGACACCACGCATGAGCTGGAATCGTAAAAACACGAGATACGTATTCACCACATCGGTTTCGCAGTAGTCGCGGATTGCGGCAATCTCACCATTCTGGAATGCATTCCAGACCTGGGAACCGTCCATTCCCAGTTTTCCGGGAAAACCCATCAGCTTTGCCAGTTCGTCCAGCGGCACATTCGCGCGCGGCTGATATAGCGCTAGCATATCCATCAAATCGAGATGGCGGGTGTGGTAGCGGCTAAGGTAATTATTCCATTTGAAATCGCGGTCATCCTCGCCCATATCCCAATAGCGGCGCGCCTGCAAACCATGAATCAGGCTGCGATAATGAAGTACCGGCAAGTCGAAGCCACCGCCATTCCAGGAAACCAGTTGGGGACTGTATTTGTCCAGTCCTTCGAAAAAGCGGCGGATGAGTTCCGCCTCCGAATCCATGGGTGTCCCCAAAGACCACACGCGAAAATCATCTTTATCCCGCAATACGCATGAAATAGCCACCACCTTCTGCACATGCAATTGCAGGAAATCGTTGCCGACAGCCTGCCGGCGCGCCTGAAACGCCATGTCGGCAATACCGGCCTGCCCGACCTCCCGGGGCAGATTGTAAAGCCTGCGTAATCCCTCGGTATCGGGAACGGTCTCGATATCAAAAACCAGTATGGGTATCACGCCAGGAGGATCTCAAGCGAATTTTGGAGCTTCGAAGGTGCAATTTACAACATCGCGGTGTTACTTTCTGACCCAAGAGCCGTTTGCGGCTTGATACCACCACCCCGGCCTGGCCAGATCAATCCAGCGCTGACCGAAAGTAGCGCGAATATCGGCTTCCCACTCGGGATGACTGTTGGCTCGTGCAATTTCGCGATACAGCGCATTTCTGTCCTGGTTTTCAGCCGCGATCAAGGCATTGACCGGCTGACGCGCCGACAATGGCAGTGCATTGGCATCACGCATGGCGACAAGACCATCCCGTGTAAGCCCTACCGCGCCCCTTTCATAATAAGGCTGGAGCTGGCTGTGGCGCTGCTGCATGCTTTGCCTGAGGCTGGAAATCGCGGGCGTATCGATTTCGATATTAGCTTGCGTGTAACCGGGACCCGACACCGATAACAGCAGCATCAGCAATATGAAGCGGTAGACAGGATTACGCATGGTTGTCACCTTAATTTTGTGGCTGCGCCGGCTGCACGGGTTGTTCCGGTTGCGGGATGGGTTGAGAAGGTATGGAGCCGTCCACACCCGGTGCACCCGGTGCGCCCTGTGCACCGTCTTCGGGTTTTTTAAGTTGCCACACGCCCTCTATTATCTTATCCGCTGCTTTTTCAGCAGCAGCGGCAGGAAAATAGATGTTGATAGTGACGCACCCTGACAGCAACGCGCCCGTCAGCGTCAGCAAGCTTACGTAAAAAAAAGAATTCTTCATATTCCTCTAATGAATGACGGGTTTGGCTTCTACCTGGGTGATCCGTTGCAGACGGCTCACCAGTTCCCACCAATCCACATCGCGATTATAGCCTATCACTGTAATGGCCGGGATTCCGCCGCCCTTGACAATGAGATAGCCATGCGGCAACGGCTCCGATTCTATCCCACCCATGTGGCAAATTCCGTTACGTAATGAACAGCTCCAGCCGATCTTCGAATAGCCGAATTGCTCGAAAAAGCCCAGAAAACTGCGCTGGATCGCGGCAGCCGCTCCCGATCCCCCAAGAGAAGAAATATTCTGCACCGCAGCCTGGCTGATGCGGCGCGGATAGCTGCCCCGACTGCTCATGAGGCTGGCATCAAACTTTACCGGCTTCCAATTGAAGAGTTCGAGGCCATGGACCGCGGCATCAATGCGCCCCTGCATGTTACCGAACGAAAATGTACCGGTGAGCAGGTTCAGATCGAGATTGCGCATATCCAGGTCCGCCAGAAGTGATGGCGCAGGTCCCAACGGATCCAGCAACTTCAAATTCCCCAGCGCTATGGTGCCATCGAATATCCTGAAAAGGAGCGCACCATCCACCACGACGGTTGAGCCATTGTAACTCACCCTGGGTATCTCACCCGACAGCGTGCCCTTCATTGGCTGGGTTCCTAAAGCTTCAGTCAGTTTTTGCATCGATATGGGCGAGAGCCCACCGCTGAATTGCCATACCCAGCCCTGAGCTTGCCGCGATGCACTGAAATTTTCGAGCGTAAGCTCACCGTCAAGCACTGGCAACGTCAAACGCGGGATGCGAAGATTCGACCCGTCAATTTCCAGGGGAATGTCTACCTGGCCTATGGGTATCTTCCCCAACTGGCTGCTCTGGATACGGATAGCCGCTTTTGTCGGTTCCACGCTCCCCTGATTCCCCCGGTTCCCTTGTACTTGCCAGGGAATACTGGCGTCGACGCCGCGAAATGCAAAGCGCCCATGCCCGTCTTCCACTGAGGCATTGCGCAAATCGACGTGAAGGAATTCGTGGGCGCTATTTCGGTAACGCCATTGGATTCCCGCATGTCCGGCAGCCTTTAACTCAGCGACAGGGGTATTGACAAGAAAAGGTTTCAGCACTTGACTGAACAGGGTGGACAATTCGAGATTGTCGGCGCTCAAATCGAAATCGCGCAGGGTGTTTCCTGGCCGGTCGATCAACCCCGATAAACTCATCTCCCCGATATTCGAGAGCACAAGCTTTCCCGCACGCAATCGTATGGTGTTTTCATCCAATTCGCCGCTGCCGCTGAAGCGATGGCCCTGCGCGGCAAAATAAACCGGTTGCCAGAACACTTCGCCACTCGGCCAATTCACATCGGCGTGCCACGCCCATGAATTTCCTGTCTTGCCCTCGTCACGCGTAGCCATCGCGTTAACTTCGATGCTGATGTTCTCGCCGGCATGTAATCCGCTGGCGTCGCTGAACGCCAGTCCATCCACCGCCAGATGCGCTTCAATTCCAGCAAGTCCGCCGGCAGCGCCCCGCAGCTTGATCGTGCCGTTCATATTTCCCTTTGCAGGCACGGGCAACAAGCTCTTTTCTGCCTCTGGCAGAAATTCGGCAATACGCGCTGCCTCTCCGTTTGTTACGGTCAGCATGCCTTCCCAAGCTGGCTTCCCCCATTGTGCGGATAGTCTCCAGCCAGCAACGGCTCCACCGCCAGAAGCAGTCATAATTTTTATGTCCAGCGTTTTATTACGGGAAGAGAAATCAAACGATACAGGTAGCGGCGCCGATCTGGATAGCTTCAGCATGCCATCCTCACAGCGAATCCAGTCATTGGCAACCTGAAATTTGTGGCAGGAAAAATGCAAATCGCGCCAGATTTTTCCCTGTATCGCGACCTCGTCCAGCCTTACTTCCAGCAATGATGCTTGCGGACCAGTCAGGCTGACCCGAACCCCTTTCGCATTTAAAAAAGGACTATGAACATCATCGGCGGAAAGGGTAATTAAAGGACCGGCATATGCGGATAGGGTAGTAATGAATAATGCCGACAATATTATGACGAGCAGCTTTATCATTATTCATCCGGCCAAACGGCTTACGTGTACCGCATATTGCGCGCCAAACTTGCAGGCCGACGAGATTCCGCTCCTCGGCCGCATTACGCGCATGGGTTTACGATACTCAGGCGGGAAAAACACCTGTGGAAAGATAGCGATCACCACGGTCGCAAACGATCGAAACGATTGTCGCGTTCTCGGCTTCTGAAGAAATCCTGAGTGCCGCCGCCAGTGCACCTCCTGATGAAATCCCCGCGAAAATCCCTTCCTTGCTCGCGAGTCGCCGGGTCATTTCCTCGGCTTCAGCCTGGGAAACCAGCACAATGCGATCTACCCGGCTGGCATCATAAATTTTCGGCAGATATGCTTCCGGCCATTTGCGAATGCCGGGAATCTGGGAACCTTCTTCCGGTTGCACGCCAATGATCTGAACCGCGGGATTCTTTTCTTTGAAATATCGAGAGCAACCCATGATAGTGCCGGTGGTACCCATGCTGCTCACCAGATGAGTAATTTTTCCCTCGGTATCTCGCCAGATCTCGGGGGCGGTACCTTCATAATGCGCGCGTGGGTTATCAGGGCTGGCAAACTGATCAAGGATGACGCCGCGCCCCTCATCGCACATGCGCTCGGCCACATCGCGCGCTTCTTCCATGCTGCCCTTCTTTGAGGTCAGCACGATTTCTGCGCCGAATGCCTTCATGGATTGCCGCCGTTCAATGCTGAGGTGCTCCGGCATCACCAGCACCATGCGATAACCCATTATCGCCGCCGCCATCGCCAGCGCGATGCCGGTGTTACCGCTAGTCGCTTCTATCAGCGTATCGCCCGGCTTGATATCGCCGCGCCCCTGCGCATGCGTAATCATCGATAACGCCGGACGGTCTTTCACCGAACCGGCGGGGTTGTTACCCTCCAGCTTTACGAGGACAACATTGGTCGTATTCCCCGGCAGGGATTATCGCACACGTTCCCACTCACGCGACGCCTACCAATACAGGATAGTAGGATGGGTGCAGCGAAGCGCAACCCATCGGCTCACGGATACGGTGGATTGCGGCGTGCAGCCTCCACCCATC
>CAJDVB010000023.1_pt1 | contig 20127 bp, 20 predicted proteins | sample 7391231 | NCBI WGS metagenome assembly CAJDVB01 (sample SAMEA7055679, study PRJEB34461) | soil metagenome | biome: terrestrial ecosystem; feature: Peninsula; material: soil | place: Antarctica | collected 2016
TTGTCGTCAACAACAATGATCTCGAAACTCTCCGCCGGCAGGCCAAGCTCGTACAGGCGCGTCAGCAAGGGGTCGATGTTGTCGGCCTCGTTGAGCGTGGGGATCACTATGGAAACTTGCGCGACGCCGGTTATAGCTGTATTAGGCAACCCAGGCGGCGTTGAGGAGACGGGACGCAAAGACGGGAAATCGGTTGTGTCAGACAAAATTTGTCAAGGTGCATGTAACTGTTATTTTTCTACGAGGCGCGCGGTGTTTCTTGTTTCAATGGCGAAAACGATAGTTTCACGGCACGCGGAAGCGTAGCACAATTCATAGCGGCGCGCCTCGAAGGCGCTGATAATGCAGAATAGGCGGCAAAAAACCGCGGACGCAGGCATTTCCCCCAAAATCCTCCACCTCGGCTGGTTCTGCCGTAGCGGAAACAAGATTTCGTGCATACACATCTTACGGTATGCTAGTATCAATGCGGTTTAATTTTTTTCAATCCACGTGGGGGATACTGATGAAAACTATACTGAAATTATTAGTGCTATTATCTGCAACGCTATTCTTTTCTTCTCAGGCTGCGGCGGAGGACAGCTATCTCAAAGGCGTAGGCATCAAGCTCGGGCATGGCGCCATGAACGCCGTAACAGGTGTGGTGGAAGTTCCGAGAAATATGCTATATGAGTCCAATGACAAAGGCATCGGCTATGGACTCACCACCGGGTTGTTCAAGGGTATTGGATATGGAGTGGGCCGTACCGCTGCTGGCTTTATAGATCTTGCCACGTTCTTCATTCCGAGCAAGTCGCTAATCATGCCTGCATATGTTTGGAAGAACTTCACTACCGAACCAACCCAGTTTCGATCAGAATGGAAGTAAAAGCGCTATAATTTCGATGTGGACTTATTCTTCTATCGTTTTATAAAAAGGGAGCCGAGGCTCCCTTTTTATTTGTATATCCAGAATCAATGCGGTTAGCGAGCGGTAGCTCACTACCTGATTCAGTATTGCAAGAATAATAAACCGAGGTGGAAAATACGCCGAAAGCGTTAATTTTTGGAATGCCGTGCACATATCCCTCAGCGGTATGTTAGTATTAAACTTGATTTAACTTGTTAATCTACTTAGGGAGGTATCGATGAAAAATATGTTAAAACCGCTGGTACTACTATCTGCGCTGTTGTTCTTCTCACCTCAGGCCGCGATGGCCGATACTTACGTCGAGAACGTAGGTGATAAACTCGCTCACGGCATTGCGAATACCATAACAGGCATAGGGGAAGTTCCGAAGAACATGATAATGACGACCAATGAGAAAGGTATCGGTTACGGACTTACCACTGGATTGGCGTCGGGAATCATATATGGAATTGGCCGTACATTGACGGGCGTTGTAGATCTGGTGACTTTCATTATTCCGACTAAACCCATAATTTACCCCGATTTTATCTGGAAGGAATTCGAGACCAAGCAAACGCACTTCCATCCAGAATGGAAGTTACAAAAATAATACGTTTTATCCCCAGGCTTATCCATTTGCCATTTCAAAAAAAGGGAGCAGCGGCTCCCTTTTTTTTATATACCGGTTCAATGCGATTAGCATGAACAGCACAATACGACATTTGATTTAAAGATGCATATACGGCAGCAGCCCCGATATTCCACGGGAGCAAACCTTTTGCATATCCACAACTGCCTACCCGTGGAAGATGATATAGCCAGAAGCAGGAAATTCGTTGTTTGAAGCATAATCCTGAAATCCGCGTTGACGGCTCATTTTTCAGCTCATTTGCTAGACTAAGCGCCATAACCGAAAAACAATTTTTGTACCCCTGAGCTTTACCTCTTCGGTGAGCTCGCTACGGGGCAGATTCAGGATAATGTTTTTTAACAGGCATTGCCACTACGCCTCAGCGGTATGCTAGTATTACGCGGGATTTAATTTGTTCCACTTTTGGGGGTATCGATGAAACGTATACTGAAACCGCTGCTGCTGCTGTCTGCATTGTTATTCTTTTCGCCTCAGGCGGCAGTCGCCGCCAACTATGCTGTGGATGCCGGCGACAAGCTTGCACATGGCATGGCGAATCTGGTAACAGGTATAGGAGAAGTTCCAAAGAATATGGTAATGACGACCAATGAAAAAGGCATAGGTTATGGACTTACGACCGGGGTGTTTTCCGGAATCGTATCCGGGATTGGCCGATCGTTGACCGGCATCGTCGATCTGGTGACGTTCTACATCCCGACCGAGCCGATAATCACGCCTGGCTATATCTGGCAGGACTTCGACACCAAGGAAACGCGCTTCGACAATAAATGGAAGACCATAGACTAACAGCTTCGGGCACAGGCTTATCCGTCTACCATTTCAAAAAGGGAGCCATGGCTCCCTTTTTTTGTATATTGATATCAATACGGGTAGCATGATTGGTTCAATACCTGATGTATTTACCGCCTATACAGCAGTTGCGATTAACTCCTCTGGAGGCAGGCAGCGATGAATCATCATATTCTTGCACGCCAGCCCGGCGATTTAAACGTTGGCTGGGCTCAGCGTGTAATTAACAAACATCATTCCCGTACAATCGTATCGAACGTGAATATTGTTTCCGTCGATATCGGCACGACCACGCGGATTCGTCTCGCAATTGAGCACAATGGGCCTGCAGCACTGCCTAGACATTGGTTCGTAAAACTGCCATCGCTGACATGGCGCGCAAGAATGATCACCGCTTTGCCAAGATTGTTGCATACAGAGGTGCGCTTCTATAATGAAGCCGCTCAAGCCATACCCATCGCGATACCCGGCCTATTGGCGGCGCAGAGCATGCCGGGAAAAGGGTCGACGCTTGTTCTGGGCGACGTAACAGAATCCGGCGCGATTGCCGGACATACCGGCGATGCCCTGACCGCGGCACAAGCTACCCTCGTTATTGAACAGCTTGCCCGCATTCATGCTCATTTCTGGGGCAAAACCGATCTCGCGCGAACTTATCACTGGCTGGCGGCGCCGGTACGCCGCCTGGAAGATCATCTAGGCACCGCTCTGGCTGTTCCATTGATGATGCGAGGGTTGCATCGGGCTGGAAAACTCATACCTTCGGCTCTTTATCCGCTGGCCGTTCGCTATGCGCGAAATCGCCACCAGGTAATGCGTTTTCTTTCTAACGCGCCGCAAACACTCGTTCATCATGATTGCCATCCCGGCAATCTATTCTGGAATCAATCTCAACCTGGCCTTCTTGATTGGCAGCTTGTACGCTTCGGGGAAGGCATAGGGGACGTTGCCTATTTTCTTGCGACTGCGCTTGATCCGGAAGTCCGGCGGGCCCACGAGACAAAACTTTTATCGGTTTATACACAGGGGCTCAAAGATAACGGTATCACAGGCATCGATAGCGCTGACCTATTGCAGAGATACCGCGCTCACCTTATCTATCCCTTTGAAGCAATGGTTGTGTCACTCGCCGTTGGTGGAATGATAAAGCTGGAGACCAATCACGAACTCATCCGCCGGACGGCGGCTGCTGTAGAGGATCTCGCTGTCTTTTCCGCCATTCCGATATGACCCGCCAGCTATGATGCTGGCAGCTTTCGGGAAATCCAGCAGATTGACAGGCATCGGGCGGCACCGTATGTCGGCACAATTCTCTGTCAACCTCCATGAGCCTTACTCTCATTTCCAACGAGAAAATCAGCGCGTTGCAGCGCCTGAAATTGTGCCCGCTATCGATGTGCCTTCGCCAGGCTGTACGTTACCCCGGTACCTGTGTTCAAGCTGTGCACGTATTTTGCAAATTGCGTTACACTGTACGGCTTCCGATCCCACCTTCAACTCGTCTTTCAATCATATGAACGACATTCTCAAAGCCAGGCTTGACGCAATTGACGCGGATTGTGAAAGTACCGCGAAAATGGAACTCGACACGCTGTCTGAGGCCGCTTCCCATGACAATAACAATACAAAAAACAGCGTGCCGTCTCCGCAGGCGGTCGAGGCTGTCTGGCTCAAGCTAATCGCCAGGAAAGAACATGAGTTTATCGATGAAATCGCCCGGACTCTGAAGCCAGCATCCGCTGGTGGATCTACTATCCAGTCTGTTGTTCCGGATAAGGAATTTGTGTCTATTGTTGAGGCAAGGGTGGACGCCATGTTCGCGGAGGATCGGTATGTGGATCGAATGCGGGATTTCTATCACCTGGCAGCCGGAAAGGCACCTGTGGATGAACCCTCCTCCGCCAGGCAGGCAAAACGGGCTGACCTCATCGATACCGCATACCGAACAGGCATCCAGAATGCGCTACGCCGATCACGGCAAACCGTCCTTAGGGAATTCGACTTGTATAAACCGCTCAAGGCACCGGAAAATACCGGTTTCCTATCGGAATGGCGTCATTACTCCACCCTGAGCCCATGGAGATCCCTCGGCGCAATCGTCATGTTAAGCTTAACGTCCTATCTTATCGCTTTTATCATCGCTAGCGACACATTCCGGGGATTGCTGGAACGCTTTGGCTGGTCCACCGGAAATGGACTTTAGTACAGCCAGCATGGGGCGAGTTGAAGGAGTCGACAAGCGTGGGTCGAGCGTTTTAATTACCATTTAAAAATAATCTTGCGGTTCACCTGGCTATTTGTCGAGCGAGTCTTCTGTTCAACAAAAGAACGGGCTCTCTGCTCACATCGAGTTTAAATCCACGATGGCATCGACAACCATACTGCTACCTATACATGATCTGTGCCCATGGAAACTATGAGCTCGGCCGGAGAGTATCAAGCTGACCCAGCAACCACCCGTCCAGCTTTGGGCGCAATTCATCAAGTGAACAATAACCCGTGTTGAGCAGGCGGTAATCCGCCCCGCTCTGTCCGATCAGAGTGGGAAAGCCATGCACGCTCCACTGACGTGCCTTCCGGAAATGTTCGACCGTCAGGCTCTTCGCGATATCGGACTCGAACGCCTGTCCAAACTGCTGAGCATCTATTCCCACCCTCGCGGCGAGTTGTGACAGCACAATGGAGTTCGTCACATCCTGCTGCTCGACGTAGAACGTGGATTGCACTATCTTGAAAAAAGAAAAGATCGCTTCGTGATCAATCAAGGATACGGCAATCACCGCGCGGCTGGCGGGTTCGGTGTCGTAAATAAATCCTTCAGGCATCGCGCCTTCGAACCGAAACGGCTGTGCAGTCAGTTGCTGCACCGCGCGCCAATGGTGGAGTATCTGTTCACGTTGCGCCGAGGGCATCGGATGCTTCGTCCCTGGCCGCAAACCACCCAACAACACCTCTATTCCAAGCCGGGCACCATACCCACGTTGAATCGCTTCGATTACCGGAGAAAAGCCCCAACACCATGAGCACATGGGATCAGCGACATACCAGAGCGTTCTTTTATTCATAGCGGACGAGGTCCTTCCATTCCTGTCGTGCAAAATGGAAGAAGTATGGTCGGCCCGCGCCATGCTTGGCCGCCTATGGATAAGTCGTGGAGGCTGAGCTCAACCGGCGCATCAACCAGCCGCGATATGCCTCGTGAAATTACGCAGCGGCGCGCGAAGCTTTCTTGCGTTCGTGCTCCTGCAGGAAACGTTTGCGAATACGAATGGTCTTGGGCGTAATCTCCACCAATTCATCATCGGCGATGAATTCAATCGCGGACTCGAGAGTGAGCTGGATCGGCGGTGTCAGGGTCACAGCTTCGTCAGTTCCGGATGCACGGATGTTGGTCAACTGCTTGCCCTTTATCGGATTGACGACAAGATCATTATCGCGGCTGTGAATGCCGATCACCATTCCTTCGTACAGACGATCCCCTGGACTGACAAACATGCGTCCGCGCTCCTGCAACTTCCAAAGCGCATACGCCACGGCTTCACCCTGCTCGGCGGAAATCAGTACGCCGTTCCGGCGTGCAGCTATTTCCGGCCGCATCGGTGCGTATTCGTCGAATACGTGGCTCATCAGCCCCGTACCACGCGTCATGGTCATGAAGTCAGATTGGAAGCCGATCAAACCCCGCGCAGGAATACGATAATCCAGCCGCACGCGTCCGCGTTCATCCGAAACCATGTCCTGCAAATCGCCGCGACGCGCGCCCAGCGCCTCCATTACTCCACCTTGATGAGCCTCTTCAACGTCGACGGTGAGCATTTCGAACGGCTCGCATTTGACACCGTCAATTTCACGAATTACTACGTGTGGACGCGATACGGCGAGCTCATAGCCTTCGCGACGCATGCTTTCCAGCAAAATGGTGAGGTGCAGCTCGCCCCGTCCGGAAACCAGGAACGAGTCGGTATCGCCCGTTTCCTCCAGCTTCATCGCGACATTGGTCAGCAGTTCCTTTTCAAGGCGCTCGCGCAATTGACGGCTAGTGACAAACTTGCCTTCCTTCCCGGCAAAAGGCGATGTGTTCACCTGAAAGTTCATCGTCAGCGTGGGCTCGTCCACAGCACGCATCGGCAGCGCTTCGGGCCAGTCGATATCGGCTAGCGTCACCCCGATACTAAGTTCCTCGACGCCATTGATCAGAACGATGTCGCCCGCCATGGCTTCTTCCAGCTGGACTCGCTCGATACCGCGAAAACCCAGCACCTGGTTGACCCTGACCTTCTTCGGCGCACTCGATCCCGCCAGTACCAGCACATCCTGGGCGGGCCTGAGCCGCCCACGGCTGATGCGGCCAATACCGATACGTCCGACGAAACTGGAATAATCAAGCGCAGCAATCTGCAGTTGGAGCGGCTCGTCGGGGTTGCCTTCCGGCGCTGGGACGTGCTTGAGTATGGTATCGAAAAGCGGACGCATATCGGTACCGGTCTGCTTCAGGTCCAACATGGCATAGCCGTTGAGCGCAGAGGCGTAAACCACTGGAAAATCCAGCTGATCTTCATTTGCGCCCAGCTTGTCGAACAAGTCGAAGGTATGATTCACCACCCAGTCGGGGCGTGCACCGGGACGGTCGACCTTATTGACGACGACTATAGGGCGAAGCCCGAGCGCCAGCGCTTTCTTTGTAACAAAACGGGTCTGCGGCATGGGGCCTTCGACTGCATCGACCAGCAGCAGTACGCCATCCACCATGGATAGCACGCGCTCCACCTCACCGCCAAAATCGGCATGGCCAGGTGTATCAACGATATTGATGTGCACGCCCTGGTAATCCACGGCGCAATTCTTGGCGAGGATCGTGATGCCGCGCTCGCGCTCGATATCGCTTGAATCCATTACCCGATCGGCAATATGCTGATGCGCGGCAAAAGAGCCCGCCTGGTGCAGCAATTTATCCACCATAGTGGTCTTGCCGTGATCGACGTGGGCGATAATAGCGATATTTCGTATGGAACGGGACATTGGCAAATCCTCAGTCGGAACGACAAAAAAGGGCAGTATTGTACCAGAGAGCCAAAGAACTCGCCGGTATCATTGTACGGCCGAATCCCTCCGCGGTCACCTCGCTAAATGGAAGAGGAAGACTCGTAGATTGTAAAAAAGAGGATTACGCAGATGAAAAACAGACAAAACCCCGGAAGAGCCGGAGTTTTGTCTGGCAATATTGCCGTGACCATTTCGCGCCCGACCTCCATCACCTTTGTTTGTCCTGGACAGCTCGTCCTTGACACCTTCCAGGCAGGCGTTTCTCTTCTTTCCTTACTTGGCCGCAGGCTTGTCGTCTTGCCGAATCTGAGTTGGGCCGGTGGTGGAAATATCCTTGCGGATTACGCGCATGTCAATATGGCTGTCGACGTTCGACAAATCATCTGTTGACCTGAACGCACCCGCTTTTTTGCGATAATCAATGATCGCCTTGGCTCTGGAAGGGGTGATACCCTGAAGAGTCTGAAGCTCGGCCTCGGTAGCAGTGTTGATATTAACGACCGCGTGGGCGCCGGTAAACGGTAACGCGGCGACAAGCACGGTGACAATGGTGATAAGTAATTTTCGCATGGATTTTCCTTTAGGTTAAAAAAAATACAACACTTAACTCTTCATCGAAATGCTATGAAAGGTTGGCGTTTGGGGGGGAAACAAAAATGAAAAAAAGTCCCCGACGGAGAATATCAGCAATTCGCGCTTTCCTTGCTTAATTTTTCTCTGAAAGATACGAAATGCATCATATTGCCATCTTCGAAACTCAAGCATATCCCGCGCCATGACAATAAACACTGACGAATATCACCTTGACAGGATCTTGCTGGAAATTATCGTTCCCGGTAGTGCTGCTTGCAAAATAACTGTGGCGATCACAGAGTAAATCTTGAGCTCGTGCGAAAGCAGACCCATTATACCGTGACGTGAAAGAAACCGGTGACGTACCTTGGAACAAGGAAATCGCTGTCCCAGGGCCAAGACAGAAACTGCGGGTTAGGCTTCGAGCTGGCGATCCACGGAATCCCGAACGTTGCTGGTACGCCGGTGGTAGACAATCTGCTTCAAACGCTCCAGATCGTTCAGCTTTACACGCCTATACCGGCTGCTGATGAGCCCGTCATCCTGAAACCGTGCAAATATGCGGCAAACGGTCTCCTCCGCGATTCCCAGATGGTTTCCTATATCGCTGCGCGACATGCTCAGGTCGAATTCGGTAGCCGAACAATTACGCCGCGCGAACTGCTGAGACAGGCTGAGCAAAAACGTAGCCAGACGCTCTTCGGCATTATGCTTGCCCAGCAATAGCAGCAGTTCATGGCTGTGATGGATTTCCGCGCTCATGATTTTGAGAATTTCGTGCTGGATAGCGGGATCCGCGCTGGCCAGTTCTTCAAAGCGATCGATGGAAACTTCACACACAGAGGTAATTCCCGTCGCCTGGGCTTCACAGTTATGTTGTCGGCTTTCTATGGCGTTCAGACCCAGCAATTCTCCTACTATGTGAAAGCCTATAACCTGCGCCTGCCCGTCCTCGGTACTGACGCTGGTTTTGACTGATCCACCACGGATGACATACATGTATTCCATCGGCTGCCCCATGCGATACAAAACATCTCCACGTTTAAACACGCGCTTTCTTTTGACGACTCGCTCAAGCAAAGATGCGTCACCTGTCTTCAACCAAAGGGACATGCATAATTTATAGGCGCCACAATCCCTGCAACCCAGTGGGACATCAACCGGGTCATCAGCAGCACGTGATATATTCGATGAGCATTTGGTCATGTTCAGAGCTCCGCTGAAAAATTTTACAATCCGTCCGGGCAGCTCTCGCCCAGGCGGTTTTGACCGCCAAGGGCGGCCTCCGGTAAATCGGTCAGTTTATATCTGCCGCTTACGACCATGGCGGCAAGCATGTCCAGAGTCTGGTTTTGCAATAGCCTCACGATCTCCTGCTTGATTGGCCACCATTTGACATGCATCGGGCACGGCGCCTTATCACTGCAAACCTTGAGCCCCAGCACGCATCCATCGGTGAATCCGGGACCCTCGGTAAGGAGGGCGATCTGCATCAAATTAATTTTGTCGCTATTTTCCCTCAGGCAAAAGCCTCCTTGTTTTCCGCGGAAAGAATAAAGCAGGTTGCCGCGGGACAAGTCTTGCAGAATCTTGGCAAGATAGGTAGGGGACGATCTCAGGTGGTCAGCGATAGTGCGATTCAATACTGCCACGTCACGCGGTTGCGTGGCTATGTAAATAAGCGCCTGAATGGCGTACTGGGTTGTGCGGGATAAAATCATCGCGAGATCACAAGAAAACTGTCATGTAATAATAACCCTGGATAAAATCCTGCGATTGTTACACAAGCCAGTAGACGAATATGAACAGGCCCAGCCAGACCACATCCACAAAGTGCCAGTACCAGGCAACGCCTTCGAAGCCGAAATGATTCTCCGGCGTGAAATGACCCGACAGCACACGGCAATAGATGACGAACAGCATAATGGAACCCACCGTCACATGGAAGCCGTGGAAACCCGTCAGCATGAAAAAGGATGCCCCATAGGCGCCGGTCGCGCTTATTCAGCTTGAGCGCCCAGTGCGCCCAGGTGACCGTCACGCCCGAGGTCAACAGCAAGACGGTATTGATTGCCGGCAAGCCCCATGGGCCCATGGGAGTGAATTTCTCGGTGATGCCGGGACCGGCTGTCGGCCAATCCGCCGTGAAGTTCGGCCACAGTATTTTATTTTCCAGATCGCCCAGGTCGGGAACGGAAATAACCCGCAGGTAATACAGTGCGCCGAAGAAGGCGCCAAAAAACATGACTTCAGTGAGAATGAACCAGCCCATCCCCCAGCGAAAAGACGTACCCACCTGCTTATTGAACTTGCCGCTTTCGCTTTCCCGTGCCACGGTGCGAAACCAGCCGAACAGCATGTAGAAGAGCAGCAAGGCTGCCACAAACACTGCGGCACCAATAATTCCCCCGATTACGACTTGTGCCGGAGTCAGTGAACTCGCATCCATCTCAAGGTCGCTTTTTTTGCGAACTCCGAAGAAAGCCCAGGATACTGCTTTTGCTACCTGTAAAAAAGTTGCCTTTTTCGGTTTTGTTCTGTCGTCCTTCACCCTTTATTCGTAACGCTTACTGTATCTGCAGCCTGGTCGATTCCAATTTCAAAAAAAGTGTATGAAATAGTAACGGTATTCACGTCAGTCGGTAGTCCAGGTTCTATCATGAATTGAACCGGCATCTGTCGTGTCTCATTTGGCTTCATTACCTGCTTGCTGAAACAAAAACACTCGAGTTTCTTCAGATGCTTGGCCAGCAACATTGGACTGTAACTGGGTATCGCCTGACCGCTGATTTCCCGATCGGATTTATTCGTAACTTCGTATATTACCTCTACCAACTCGCCGGGATGTACACGGATACTGGATTGAAGGGATTTGAACTTCCAAGGCAATCCACGGATGTTGGCGTCCAGTTCCACTGTTACCCAACGGGCAGTATCTACTTGCGAGTTCTCGGTAAGCGTATCTGCCTGCAAAAGGTTATTGAGTCCCGTCACGTCGCAAATCTTTTCGTAAAACGGGACTAGCGCAAAGCCGAAAGCGAACATGACTACTGAAAAAATCAGTAGCTTCTTCATTATTACGGTATTTTCTTGAATTACGTTCATTTCCAGTTTTTTACTATAACCGTTACAAAAATTACTACTACGATCATCAGCAAAAACAGCGCTGTTCTGATTGCCCCGCGCCTTCTTTCTGCATTATGTGCCACGTCCTTGTTCCCGGTCCTGCTATTTGATGACTGGCGGCGTTACAAAGCTATGGTATGGCGGTGGAGACGGCAATGTCCACTCCAGGGAGGTTGCACCTTCCCAAGGTTTTGCCGGCGCTTTTGCACCACCACGAATGCACTTCAGCACTACGTAAAGGAACACTAACTGGCTAAAGCCGAACCCAAATGCGCCTATGCTGGAAATCATGTTGAAATCGGCGAATTGGAGCGCATAGTCGGGAATACGACGCGGCATGCCCGCCAACCCCAGAAAATGCTGCACAAAGAAGGTGAGGTTGAAAAAGAACATGGATAGCCAGAAATGCCATTTGCCCAGTGTCTCTCGGCAGCCAGTAGTAGGCCCCGCCGAATATTCCGAACAACGCACCCGATACCAGCACATAGTGGAAGTGCGCAATCACATAATAGGTATCCTGCACCTGGATATCGATCGGCACTATCGCGCACACGACACCGCTGAACCCGCCAAGTGTGAATAGGAAAATGAAGCCGATGGCGAAAAGCATCGGAGTCTCGAAGGTCATGGAACCGCGCCACATGGTGGCGGTCCAGTTGAACACTTTCACGCCGGTTGGAACCGCGATCAGCATGGTGGCGTACATGAAAAACAACTGTCCGGTCGCCGGCATGCCGGCGGTGAACATGTGATGGGCCCAGACGATACAGGACAGGATGGCAATCGAGGCGGTGGCATACACCATCGAGGAATAGCCGAATAATGGCTTGCGCGCAAAGGCCGGGATAATCTCGGAGACGATGCCGAATGCCGGCAAAATCATGATGTAGACTTCAGGATGGCCGAAGAACCAGAAGATATGCTGGAACATCACCGGATCACCGCCGCCCGCCGCATTGAAGAAGTTGGTGCCGAAGTTGCGATCCGTCAGCAGCATGGTGACCGCTCCCGCCAGCACCGGCATCACCAGAACCAGTAGATAGGCGGTGATGAGCCAGGTCCATACGAACATCGGCATCTTCATCAGGGTCATGCCCGGCGCCCGCATGTTGAGAATGGTGGTGATGATGTTGATTGACCCCATGATGGAAGAAGCGCCAAGGATATGAATGGCGAAAATTGCCATGTCCATGCCCATGCCCATCTGCACCGACAGCGGCGGATAAATCGTCCAGCCACCCGCGGGGGCGCCGCCGGGCACGAAGAACGAGCTAAGCAGCAACAGTGCCGCCGGCGGCAATAGCCAGAAACTCCAGTTGTTCATGCGCGCAAAAGCCATATCGGGCGCACCGATCATCATCGGTATCTGCCAATTGGCAAAACCGACAAAGGCCGGCATGATGGCGCCGAATATCATCACCAGACCGTGCATGGTCGTCAGCTGGTTAAAAAACTCCGGGTTGACGATCTGTATGCCGGGTTGGAAGAGCTCGGCGCGGATGGTCAGCGCCATCACACCCCCGGTCAGGAACATCAGGAAACTGAACCACAGGTACATCGTACCGATATCTTTGTGGTTGGTCGTAGTCAGCCAACGCATCATGCCGGTCGGATGATGATCGTGGGCGTCGTGGGCGTCGTGCGGAACGTCGTGATCTGGTATTGCTGCCATGGTGTCCTCCTTGATGCTATTTTCTGAACTGGTTGATTTCCGATGGCTGCACCACGTCGCCTGCGGTATTCCCCCAGGCGTTTCGTTCGTAGGTGACCACCGCCGCGATTTGTACATCCGACAGGTGCTTGAATGCAGCCATTGCCGTGCCGGTCTTTCCATTCATGACAATGTCGACATGGCCGGCCTTGGGACCGTTGGCGATCTTCGAGCCGGCCAGCGCGGCAAAGGTCCCGGGTATGCCCTGGCCATTCGCCTGATGGCAGGCAACACAGTTGGCGGTATAGACTTTCTCGCCTTCAGCTTTCAGCTCTTCCGCCGTATATACTTTGTTCACGTCTTCGGTCGCCGCCGCCGTCTTGGTTTTCTGTTCAGCCACCCACTGGGCATACTTCTCCGGCGGCACCGCTTCGACGACGATCGGCATGAAGCCGTGCTCCTTGCCGCAGAGTTCGGCGCATTGGCCGCGATAGGTGCCAGGCTTTTCAATCGTGAACCAGACGTCGCGTATGAAGCCGGGGATGGCGTCCTGCTTTACGCCCAGGGCAGGTACCCACCAGGCGTGCAGTACGTCGTTGGCGGTGATCAGTACGCGTATCTTCTTGCCGGTGGGCACGACCAGCGGGTTGTCCACTTCCAGCAGGTAGTTCTCACCCTTGGGCGCGGTGTTTGCGATCTGGTCGCGGGGGGTGGACAGGCTGCTTAAGAAACTGATGCCTTCTCCTTCGCCCGTCAGGTAGTCGTAACCCCATTTCCACTGGTAACCCGTGGTCTTGATGGTGATGTCGGAGCTGGAGGTGTCCTTCATCTCTATGATGGTCTTGGTGGAGGGATAGGCCATGCCCACCAGGATGAGAAACGGGATGCCGGTCCAGATGATCTCGACCGTGGTGCTGTGATGGAAGTTGGCCGCCGGGTAGTTCAAGGATTTGCGGTGCTTGAGAACGGAATACAACATGACCCCAAACACGCCCACGAATATCACCAGGCATATCCATAAAACCAGCGTGTGCAGATCGTATATCTGCTGGGCTATCGGCGTTTGCGGCTCGGGCAAGTTTAACTGGTACGGGTCCGCCGCTGCCGCCATTCCCAGTCCGGAATACAATGCGGTCGCCACAATCCCAACTATGGTTGATGCTGCTTTGCTACTCATATCTCCCCCCACTTGATTGCTGAATACATAACCCTGTTGCGAATGTCGGTAATTGTGTTATTCTACGGGCTTATGCGGATTTTAAACATTAAGAATAACGGCATGCCCATAAGTTCAAAGTTCCAACTGAAAACAAAAATTTGTTATGCGCAGTCATTAATAAAAACCAAACAATTAATTTCCTGATTAATACCAATACCGGATCATCAAAACAGGAAACGGACGAAAGCTCATCAAACCGGGTTACGTTTATATCATGGACATTCTATGTACTATGCTTATTGTATTAAGCATAGTACATAGATCGCCCAAGTTGCTTGAACCCATATTTCATGCGGTTTTCCAGCTGAAATTATTCCGCTTTTCTGTCTGTGCTGATCCAATTTCTTCAAAACTCCACAGTAGCCGTTTCAGCTATTATCCGAATCGCCACTACTGAAACGGAAAAATTCTACCACAGCAAAATGGAGCGTACAAGAAAGAAACTTTATCCTGTTAAGCAAAATTAATAATGCCCCTATTCTAAAAAACGGTATTTTCCCCTCTTTTAATTGTGGTAACTTTACCCTATTGGAATTATGGTAATGTGAGCATTCAGGCGCCAGTTTATCCTTTTGGCATAGCGCGATCCTGCTCCGTACGGCGCAGTTTACCATTGAGCTTGTCATTGTTGAATCTCTATCGTCACCTGCATGATTAGAAGGGATTCGTATAGCAAAATGAAATAAATGAGCTCGCCCCGACGCTATCACGGGTAGCGGTGGAAAGGATACTGATGAAGATGCGGCTGCGCCCGCCCAGGACACCAGATTCATAACACCTCGGCGTGATTATTGGCTGTCTGCCTGGCCATCCGTCGAAGAAAAATAGTGCTTGCTTGACGAGTCAGACGGGTTCCGCCTATTATTGCAGCGGCAAAAAAACAAGTGAGAAAGTACTTCGAAAAACATGAATAACGGCAAACCCGCATTCCGGAATTTCCCAGTACTTACATCGATCCTGGCAAACTGGGCTCGTTATAATAAGACTGGAGATTTCGCGGCGGCATCTTTTTTGTTTTAATTATTCAGCGGTTCTATTTAATGAGATTTTCCAGAGGGTATGAGAATGGCGGAAACCAGTAACGCCGCTACGGCAAGCATGGCTCCGGAGCTACAAACATCAGGATGGCTCAATACGCCCCAACCGATTACGCTCGCCTCGCTGCGGGGAAAAGTGGTTGTATTGCATACTTTTCAGATTTTCTGTCCCGGTTGCGTGCAGATAGGTATTCCGCAGGCGCAGAGAATATATCAGGAATTTGATCCTGATCGCGTAGCAGTGATCGGGTTGCACACGGTTTTCGAACATCACGCCGTCATGGGCCCCGACGCCCTCGAAGTATTTATACATGAGTATCGGCTGCGATTTCCGATTGGTATCGACAAGTATGACGGCGAACCAAGAGGCGTTCCGTTAACCATGCATGCTTATCGGATGCAGGGCACGCCATCGCTGGTTCTGATCGATAGAACCGGGCACATCCGTCTGCATAAATTCGGACATGTCAGCGACCTTACCATTGGATTCTCGATCGGTACGCTGCTTTCCGAAGAAATTGATGAATCTTCCGGCACGGCTGAAGCCATCCCGGCAAGTAGTGGAAGTAGCGCTTGCGACGCGGACGGCTGCAGCGTCTGATTTGCAGGTTGAATAGGCTATTGCAGGGCCTGTCCTTTTAACGTGAGGTCTATGGCGGCATTCCAATGATCAACCGGTGGAGTTTTTCCGGAACCGCTCACTTAAAAAGTCAGTTAACCTCGATCTGTCTTTGGTTTATCGTCCGGTTTAACGCGCTCTGCAATCTCGGCAAGTACCCCGGCAGTTGCTTCACGCATCAGATTGGTGATGGCATGAGTCAGCTCAATGCCCGCCTCTAGCTGGTTCTGTCCGACCGAGGCCATCTGCTGATTAAAAACCACGAGGGTGTCCTTCACCTGAGAACCAACCGCGGTTCCGTTGCGCTTGGCGTGGCTAATCAAATCCCCCAAGGTTTCCTTCACCAGTTCCTGAGCGGCGGAAGCGGATGCCTGTACGATGTCCAGAAAAAGGGTTTCAACACTTTCCAGTTCAGTGCGGGCGCGGGTAAGCTCCTCATTTGAAAATTTTTGCGCCCGGCCTGCAGCCTCCTCCAAAGCCAGTTTTGAAGCTTCGGCAAGCTGAGCAAGCGCGGCATCCAATCCCGCAACCGCATCGCGTATAGGCTCCAGTACTGTTTGCGTCTGTGCAGGGGTTTGCTGGAGCTTTTGCTGCGCGCCTTCACTCACTCCTTTCATCACCGCCGTCACGACCTTCCGCAGTGATTTCTGATCCTGATCCTGCGTACTCAAGGCTTTCACCGTGAAATCCCGAACTTCTTCGCGGACGTTGTTTCCATGGGCAATGCTGTTGCGCACTTTGGCCTCGAGCGCGGATGTGTCTGAAGTTGTGTTAGAAGAGGCTTCACTGCCAGTTACGTTCTGCATGATAAAAACTCCCTTATGTGATGAGAAAAATAGTGATCTACGCCGTAAGCCGCACAAGACCGCCCATATAAGGGCGCAGAATTTCCGGAATGGATACGCTGCCATCGGAATTTTGATAATTTTCCAGAAGCGCTACCAACGTTCGTCCCACCGCCAACCCCGAGCCATTGACGGTATGCAATAATTCCGGTTTGCCTTTTTCTTTGCGGAAGCGTGCCTGCATGCGCCGCGCCTGGAATGCCTCGCAATTACTGCATGAAGAAATTTCGCGAAAAGCATTCTGCTCCGGCAACCAGACTTCGATGTCGTATGTTTTTGCGGCCGAGAAACCCATGTCCGCAGTGCACAACGCCATCACGCGATAAGGCAATTCCAGTTTCTGAAGAATCGTTTCCGCATGAGCGGTCAGCTCCTCCAGTGCTTCGTAGGAATGTTGTGGATGCACAACCTGCACCAACTCCACCTTATCGAACTGATGCTGCCGGATCATGCCACGCGTATCCCTGCCATAGCTTCCCGCTTCCGAGCGGAAACATGGTGTATGCGCTGTGAGCTTGATGGGGAGCGATTCGAGAGCAACGATTCGATCGCGTACCATATTGGAGAGTGGAACTTCGGCGGTGGGTATCAGATACAAATCATCCCCTTCGGGCTGATAGGGCGAATTACCCGTGAACGGATCCTGATAATTCTCTTGCCCCGAAAGCACTTCAATTGAACCCGCTTTTTTTCGAGGGATCTCGAACAGGTCCTCCTTGAACTTCGGCAACTGCCCAGTGCCCCGCAAGCTTTCCGCATTGACCAGATAGGGAACATATGTCTCAGTATAGCCGTGCTCCTGCGTATGTGTGTCCAGCATGAATTGCGCAAGAGCGCGGTGAAGACGCGCGAGCGCGCCTGTCATCAAGCTGAAACGTGCGCCACTGAGCTTGGTGGCGGTCGGAAAATCCAGCAATCCCAGACCTTCGCCTATGCTCACATGATCTCTCACCATAAAATCGAATGCCCGCGGGGTTCCCCAACGACGTACCTCCCGATTATCGGCTTCATTAATGCCCTCCGGCACGCTGCTATGGGGCAGATTGGGAATCTGCAGCAATATTTGCTGCAACGCGGCTTGAGTTTTTTGTAGCCGAGCTTCCGCCTGTCTTAGTTCGTCGCCAAGATTAGCCACCTCCGCAAGGATACCCGAAACGTTCTCCCCTCTGCCAAAAAACGTGTGCCGGGCAATAACAGCCTTATCCAGGCTTTTTCTTCGCCTGTTTGTCCAGTTCGCGCAAGTATGTCAGCCTTTCGGATATCTTACTTTCGAATCCCCGCGTGGCCGGCTCGTAAAATTTAATCTCCGGCATGCCTTCCGGGAGATAATTTTCTCCAGCGGCGTAGGATTCGGGATCGTCATGAGCATAGCGGTAGTCTCGTCCGAAACCCATATCCTTCATCAGGCGGGTAGGTGCGTTGCGCAAATGCTCAGGTACGCGGCGTGACTTGTCGCCGCCAATAAAAGATCGGGTTTTATTATACGCAAGGTAGGCGGAGTTACTCTTGGGCGCACAAGCGAGATAAAGCGCTGCTTGTGCCAGTGCCAATTCTCCTTCGGGACTGCCCAAGCGCTCATAAGTCTCCGAGGCGTCGAGTGCTACCCGTAATGCACGCGGATCGGCCAAGCCGATATCCTCCACGGAGGCTCGAATCAAGCGCCGCGCTATGTAGCGTGGATCGGCGCCTCCGTCCAGCATCCGGCACATCCAGTAGAGCGTCGCGTCCGGGTTGGAACCACGCAGCGATTTATGAAGCGCCGAAATCTGGTCGAAATACTCATCTCCGCCTTTATCAAAGCGGCGGTTGGCGCGGGAAAGCGCATTACGCACATACTCCGCACTTATTTCCGCAATTCCCTCGGTCGCTGCTGCGGTTTTTATCTGTTCGAGAAAGTTGAGCAGACGCCGCGCGTCACCGTCCGAATATTCGATTAATAAACGTCTGGCGTCATCGGAAAAATTCAATCCCTGCAATGCGAGATACTCCGCTCGCTTGAACAAGGTAGCGAGCTCATCTTCGGATAAGGCGGTAAGAACATAAACCTGTGCCCGGGATAATAATGCGCTGTTAACCTCAAACGAAGGATTCTCTGTGGTGGCCCCGATGAATGTCACCAACCCCTGTTCGACATAGGGTAGAAACGCGTCCTGTTGCGATTTGTTGAAGCGATGCACTTCATCCACAAACAGAATCGTGTGACGTCCGGATTGCTGCAATACGGCCTGTGCGCGTTCAATCGCCTCCCTGATATCCTTGACCCCCGATAACACCGCCGACAAGGCGATGAACTCAGCATCAAAGGCCCTCGTCATCAGCCGCGCCAGTGTCGTTTTGCCGGTGCCGGGCGGCCCCCACAGTATCATCGAATGCGGCTTGCCGGATTCAAACGCAAGACGTAGCGGCTTGCCCGGGCCGAGCAAATGAGACTGCCCAACAACATCCTTCAGTTCATGAGGACGCAACTGCTCGGCGAGCGGCGCGGCGGCTTCGCGTTGCCCGAACAAGTCAGTCACTGATCACGTCCGCACCTTCCGGTGGGCTGAACTTGAACAATTCCGGCGCAAGCCTGGGGTTTTGTTCCACTCGGCTAAAGGTAAGCACCGTAGTCTGGCCGAAGTTATCATGCAACTCCATGCTCTTCAGGGCGCCCTCCGGTGCGAATCCCAGGCGCACCCATTCAAACGTGCTTTCCTTGGCTTTGGGTTTGGCTTCCAGCCACTCCGTGTCTCCCTGCAAGCCGATTTCCGTTAGATCGAAATTATTTTCAATGTCACTGCTCCCTGCAAGCAACGCTGCAGGGGTGCTGCCGATAGCGACATCAAGCTTGCGCACGGTTACCTGATTAAGATCGCGATCATAAAACCATATGCGGGAACCATCGCCCACAATAAGCTGCTCGTACGGTTTCTCATAGATCCATCGAAACTTGCCTGGACGCTCGAATTGCATCGTACCGCCGCCATTTTGTACCGCGCGTCCATTTCTATCGAGAACAGTCTGTGAAAACACCGATCTAACAGTACGGGTATTCTGAATGAAATTCTTGAGACTGTTTATCGCACTTGCCTCGGCGGTAGAGATAAACAAAAAGAACAGTAAAAAAACCCCGCATCGTTCCGGTAGCTTCATGGTATTCCTTAAGTCATCAAGAGAGGACAATTATAAAGAAGTGCTTTCGCCCGTGTGGAATAAGGCTGGATTACCTGAAAATACCATTTTCCCATTTTCCTGATCGCAAGCTGTTTTGATCTGGTTTCGCCTGCGATTTTACCGGCTTCTGTTTTGTCCCGGCCAAAAATGTCTCACATCATGTCGAAAGCGTTTTCATCCCGGGGAGAAAGGGAGCAAGCCGTAATTAGCATTTTCGGGGAAGATATCGTATTCCGGGAGATATTGTATATATGGACCAGGCTGAAAATCTGGCATAAAAATGTCGGAACCGTCCCATAACAACAGGGTCTAATTTTTGCTGGCGGAAAATAGTTCCCGTCAACTTAATGTTGGTAGTTATTCTCTCAACTATTGGCAACAGGAGGAAACATCATGGCAACAACACTAGGAACGTCGGGCCACGCCAAGGCAAGTGGGCGCGACTACGACATGTCGGAGTGGTATGACTCGAGGTGGTACAAATTCGGGCTCATCACCATGCTGCTGGTAGCGATATTCTGGGTCTGGTAC
>CAJDVB010000012.1_pt1 | contig 19656 bp, 16 predicted proteins | sample 7391231 | NCBI WGS metagenome assembly CAJDVB01 (sample SAMEA7055679, study PRJEB34461) | soil metagenome | biome: terrestrial ecosystem; feature: Peninsula; material: soil | place: Antarctica | collected 2016
TGTCCGTCGCCGGAGCGAAGGCTTATGCCAAGCGGGAGAAAATCCGCGATAAGGATTTGATTGCCATCGCCTCTGGCGCCAACATGAATTTTGACCGGCTGCGTCATGTCTCCGAACGGGCGGAGTTGGGCGAGCAGCGTGAAGCGGTGATGGCCGTGACCATTCCCGAAGAGCCCGGCAGTTTCAGGAAATTTTGCGCCATGCTTGGAACGAAAAGCATTACTGAATTCAATTATCGCTATGCTGATCCGAAAGAAGCACATGTATTCGTCGCCGTGTCGGTGCGCAACCGCGACGAAGCGGCAAAGCTGATCAGAAGCCTGGAGAGAAGTGGCTTGCGCACAGAGGATTTGAGCGACAACGAAATGGCAAAGCTCCACGTTCGCCATCTGGTGGGGGGGCGCGCCCGTGAGATAAAGGATGAGCTTCTCTATCGCTTTGAATTTCCCGACCGTCCCGGTGCCCTCATGAGATTTCTGAACAGCATGGGCCGTCACTGGAATATCAGCTTGTTCCACTACCGCAACCATGGCGCCGATTACGGCCGAGTGCTGGTGGGCATGGAAGTGCCGCCTGAAGAGAAGGACGAGTTCGAGGCGTTTCTAAGGCAACTCGATAACCATTACTGGGATGAAAGCGAAAATCCGGCATATAAATTGTTCCTGGGGTAGGTGTGATCTGCCCTTTCATAGCGGTATCACTTATCGAGGCGAATTGCCGATAAAGGATAGAGGTGGGGATGTATTTTTTCACCTTATCGGAATTTCCCGCTCTTGATAACAGAGGGACGGACAGCGCAGATGACATTCCGTTTATGAGTACGGCACGATTTTAAAGAGAACCGTCAACAATCAAGTTTTTGTCTTATAAAGCCGAAACGCCCCATTTTCGGATGTTTTTCAAAATCCTTATGTCTGGGGAACTAAGGAAAATCATAAATGAAATGCGTACGAAGATGCAAAGGCGGGTTTCTATTTGCCGTAAGCGCCCTGCTGTCAGTTCTCATGAACTCGAGCAATGTGCATGCTTTTAAAATAATAGACTTGCTTGAGGATAGTGGCGTAAGGGTGGGCGGATGGATCAACGGTGGAGCAACTTACAACCCGAGCAATCCTGGCAATGGATACAATGGTACCGTTACGTTTGCCGATCGGGCCAATCGATTTCAGTTAAATCAATTCAACATATATATACAGCGAACTGTAGTGACGGAAGGCAACGCGTTTGATCTGGGTGGCCGCTTCGATTTCATGTTCGGTACGGACGCGATCTATACGCAGGCTTTCGGCGTCCCTTCTTTTGATGTTAATTCCGGCCAGCCGCTGAGCAGGGGACATTGGGATCTAAATTTATGCTGTTCTTCCACCCGTACCTACGGCATTGCACTCCCGCAGGCGTACGTGGAAGCCTACTTGCCGATTGGCAACGGTATCAACATCAAAGCAGGTCATTTTTATTCGCCCACCGGCTACGAGACCGTGCCGTCGCCCGACAATTTTTTCTACACCCATGCCTATACATTTAATAATGGCGAACCGTTTACCCATACGGGACTGATGGGCAACTATGCAGTCAATGCCAACTGGTCTGTCATGGCCGGTGCAATCACGGGCAGCGCCACGGGAGGGTGGGACGGAGGTTTTGACAAGCAGCTAGGCAACTGGGGAGGTTTGGGGGGGATTACCTGGGTTAGCGATGACAAGAGAAGTTCAATCAACGTCACCGGTACATACAGCGAGATTTCCACGCGAAGCACTAGACCCTGGGGTATGTACAATGTGGTATTGCAGCACAGGGTCACCCCTAAAACACATCTGGTTCTGCACCATGTTCACGGTTACGCGGGCGGCGTTTTGCTGAACGGCGCCCCCAAGAACGTCGAATGGTATAGTCTCAATACGCACCTGTATTACGATCTTCTGAATGACCTGTCTATCGGAATGAGGGGTGAATGGTTTCGCGATAGAGACGGTTTTCGCGTCTTTTCGCCATTTCGTGTACTGGCTGCTACCGATAACACGGGACATAGTTTTGCAGGAAATTTCACCCCCATGAGCGCCCCGGCTGATTATTATGCAGTTACAGTGGGCATGAACTGGAAACCGGCGAAAAGGCTGAAATTAGACTGGAAACCAATGCAAAAGCTGAACATTCGTCCCAATATTCGTTATGATAGAGCGGAGGGGATCCATCAATCGTATCGGCCTTTCGATAATCGAAAGGATCAAGTCCTGTTTTCCCTTGATGCGACTATTCCTTTCTGACACCGGCATTTGCCTTGGCTGCAGCGTACCTCAACGCCATACCGGGACTCAGCACTTACAGTTGACAACAGGTCACGACGTCGCTGTTCGTATTGTGTTTAATTGCTTCCCTGGCTTTCCTTTTCTACCGCAGTGCCTGCCATTTTACCGTCGCGGCCGGTAAAGTTATGCTGGGCTTGCTCTACTGCAATTAGTCGGTGGGCAGCTGCTTCCTCTATATTTTCCTCGGCGGTTTCATGGTATTTGCGCACCAAAGCGGCAGTCTGTGATTTGAATTTAAATCTTGTGCTTCCCTACCATATAAATAGTTTTTTTCTTCATAATTCTCCAGTTGCTACCTTTATTCCTCACGCAATCCCACCGGATATTCACAAATATTTCACAAAAAATTAACATTTAATTGATATTTGTTATGTTACGTTGACAAATAATAACAACTTTAGTTGTGTGTCGCGGACCTACCCCTCCAACAATTCCGCCAAGTGTTCACAAATATTTAACAAAAAACCAACATTTAATTGATGTTTGTTATGTTAAGTTGACAAAAAATAACAACTTTGGTTGTGGTGTCTTTACCCAGGGGAATCACCTATGTCATGCGTGCCCAAACGTCGAAGCCGGATGATATTCGCCTCTGCGGTTAGCCTGTTCGCGGCGGTTGTCAACTCAACCGACGCGAATGCCGATGCTGATTTTGATTCTGCGATTGAATGGGTAAAGGATAGCGGGATAAGGATGGGCGGCTGGATCAATGGCGGAGCCACTTTCAATCCCGGTCAGGCCAGCGGCTTTAACGGCCCGGTAACTTTTGCTGATCGTTCCAATCGATTCCAGCTGAACCAGTTCAATGTATTTATAGAACGACCCGTAGTGGCCGAAGGCAGCACGTGGGATATTGGCGGGCGCTTCGATTTCATGTTCGGTACGGACACCATTTTTACGCAGGCTTATGGTGTTCCAGCATTCGACGTGAATTCCGGACAGCCTTTGAGCAGAAGCAATTGGGATCTCGACTTGTGTTGTGCCTCGACGCGGTATTACGGTATAGCGCTTCCCCAGGCATATGCGGAGTTGTATGTGCCGGTCGGCAATGGCCTGAACGTCAAGGTTGGTCATTTTTATACGCCTATCGGTTATGAGTCTGTTCCAGCCCCCGACAATTTCTTTTACACCCATGCCTACACAATGCAATATGGCGAGCCTTTCACCCATACAGGGGTGTTGGGTAACTACAGGATCAACGAGAACTGGTCGACAATAGGCGCGGTTACCACCGGCAGTGCCACCGGCGGCTGGGATGGTGGTTTCGATAAGCAATTAGGCAACTGGGGCGGGATAGCCGGCATCACCTGGACCAGCGACGATATGGGCAGTTCAGCCAATTTAAGCGGCACCTACGGTGAAACCTCCACACGAAGCAATGAGCCGTGGGGGTTGTACAGCGTTGTGCTGAAACACAGGATCACGAGCAAAACGCATTTCGTCCTGCAACATGACCACGGTTATGCGGGTGGCGTTTTATTGAACGGCGTCAACAAGAACGCCGAGTGGTATGGCATCAACACCCATTTGTACTATGATCTTACGTCTGAATTGTCTGTAGGCATACGTGGCGAATGGTTCCGGGATAGAGACGGGTTTCGCGTTTTCTCACCCGGCCGGGTGAGCGCCGCCACGAATAACCAGGGACTCAGCTACGCGCTAGGGCGCGGCCAGCTCGGCAACAGCACCAGTATGCCTGCCGATTACTACGCGGTTACGATCGGTGCGAACTGGAAGGCGGCAAAGACGCTGAAGCTTGACTGGAAGCCGATGCAACAATTTAACGTTCGTCCCAACGTACGGTATGACAATGTGGATGCGCTGCATGGCGCAACTTATCGGCCCTTTGGCGGAAAGAAGGATCAGATTGTGCTATCCCTCGATTTTATGGTTCCCTTTTAATCAAACCTGGTTTTTAAAGAAAGCATCAGGTACAGGTGGCGGATAAGGGCCACGGTCATTGGATAAGCTATCGTAAAACCATTCTGACGTGTGAGATCCCCGCATCGAGGAACTCTTTCCCTGTCGCCTGAAAACCGAATTTTTTATAAAATTCGATAGCATACGCTTGTGCATTCAATGTGACCTGCTGCATCTGACGACTTCCCGCTTCTCTTAATAACCAGTGCATTAATGCGGTGCCCACACGTTTTCCGCGGTATTCCCTTAGCACTGCCATCCGTCCGATAGAACCGTCCGGTAACAACCGTGCCGTGCCGACAGGATTAGCCACCGAATCCGACGCAAGTACATGAATACAATTCACGTCAAAGTCATCCCATTCGAGTTCGGCGGGAACACCTTGTTCGCGGATAAACACCGCCTCGCGTATTCCGCGTAGTGCCTGAATATCGTTTTGCCAGCTTGCGGCGCGCACGAGGTAGGCGCCCGCGTCTTCTTTCACCAATAGTGTCATGGCAAGTTGGTTTGAAAATAATCGGGTCTTTGCAACAAGCCCTACCTTTCAGACGTTGATTGTCAAGTCAGGTAAATGGATGTCGTAGCACAATCGTTTCTTCCCGGTCCGGCCCGGTTGATATCATGTCTACCGGCACTTCACAGACCTCCTCCATGCGTTTCAGATACCTCCGCGCTGCCGGAGGTAGCTGATTGAAACTTTTGATCCCTACCGTGCTGTCGGTCCATCCAGGCATTTCCTCATAAACCGGATCGCAGCAAGCGAGCTCTTCCGCCCCTACGGGCAGGATCTCCCTGAATCGCTCGCCTTCATCGTTGCCGGTCCATTTGTACCCCACGCCCAGGCGCAAGGTTTCGACACCATCCAGTACATCAAGTTTTGTGACGCATAATCCCGAAACACCGTTTATCTGGATGGAACGCTTCAACGCGGCTGCGTCGAACCAGCCACAACGGCGCGGCCGCCCGGTAGTTGCGCCAAACTCGTTGCCCCGCTTGGCGAGATGCCTCCCGACATCATCAACCAGCTCAGTAGGAAAAGGACCCGCACCCACCCGAGTGGTATAAGCCTTGGTAATGCCGAGAACATAATGCAGCATTTGCGGACCTACCCCGCTTCCTGTTGTCGCTGCGCCGGCAATGCAATTGCTCGATGTAACGAACGGGTAGGTGCCATGATCGATATCTAGCAGCGTGCCTTGCGCCCCCTCGAATAAAAGATTGCTACCGGCCCTGTTGGCTTCGAACAGAAGCCGCGGTACATCCGCCATCATTGGTTTGATACGTTCAGCCAGGGATAGTGTGTCATCCACCGTTTGCTGAAAATCGACCACCGGAGCGTGGAAATAATTTTTCAGCACGAAGTTATGATAGTCCAGCATTTCTCCCAGCTTGGCCGCAAAGCGATCACGATGAAACAAATCCTGCAGCCGCACCGCTCGCCGGGCCACCTTATCCTCATACGCGGGCCCGATGCCGCGTCCCGTCGTGCCAATTTTACCCAGGCCCCTGGCTGTTTCCCGGGCGTTGTCAAGGGCGATGTGGCAAGGGAGAATAAGAGGGCAGGCTTCACTGATGCGTAGCCTTCCTTCCACATCGATTCCCGCTTGCCTCAGCATGTCCACTTCATCGAGCAACGCCTGGGGGGATACAACTACGCCGTTACCGATATAACAAGCAACATCATCACGCAGAATTCCCGAAGGAATCAGATGCAGCACGGTTTGCTTGCCTCCTATGACGAGCGTATGCCCGGCATTGTGGCCGCCCTGAAACCGAACGACGCCCTGAGCGTGATCCGTCAGCCAATCCACGATCTTGCCCTTGCCCTCGTCGCCCCACTGAGTTCCGACGACAACTACATTTTTAACCATGTCAGTAATCTTTAATTAGTATATTGCCGGATCCTGGCAATGTAAGGAAAAAGGAAAAAGTTTCAGAAAAGTTTTCTTGTGCCGCATTGCATCGTCAGGCCTCGAGTTCAGATTTCGACTATCGACCAAACATTGTCTTTCAGTATCAGCTTTCTGTCACAGTTGAAAGTATCTTGATCATCCCCATGCCCGGGCAATTCAACCACCACGATTTTGCCTTCGCTACGAAGCTGCTCAATTTTCTTTTCCAGGGTTTTGTCCCCTTTGACGTATGGCGCCAGAATCCCCCTGGGGTAGAGATCAAGCCGCACCAAACCGGATAATTCCCGCAAGTCCATGCTGAATCCGGTGGCTGGGCGGGCTCTTCCAAACGCCTTGCCGACCTCGTCGTAGCGCCCACCCAATGCGATCGCGTTGGGGCTGTCGCAGGTATAGGCGGAAAAGACCATGCCGCTGTGGTAGTGATAGCCGCGCAGATCAGCCAGGTCAAACGCCAGCGTATGGACCTGGGGTTCCAGCTCCACGGCTATCGTTTCCAGCTCATCCAGCGCTGTCATGATTTCCGGATAAGCCGGAAGCAGTTTGCGCGCAAGTGACAGTATTTCCTTGCCACCGTACAGTTCGGGTAGCAGTAGCAGCGCCCGCAGTGCATCCGCGTCGACGTGCTTATCCAGACCCGCGCAAAGATTCTCCAGCCCACAAACATCCTTGGCTTGCAATACCCCAAATAACTCTGCCTCCAGCTCGGAGGGGATGCCCGCACCTCTCACCAGCCCGCGGAATACGGCAACATGGCCAAGATCAAGATGAATTTTGCCTATCCCGGCAATTGCCAGAGATCGCAGCATAAGGCGCTGGACTTCTAGGTCGCTTTCCAGGCCGGCATGGCCATAAAGTTCCGCACCAACCTGGAGCGGCTCCCGGGTACGAGTCAAACCCGATGGCACAGTATGCATTACGCTGCCCGCATAGCAGAGGCGGGTAATACCCTTGCGATTAAGCAGATGCGCATCGATACGGGCAACCTGAGGCGTCATGTCGGCACGTAGTCCCATCATGCGTCCGCTCAGCTGATCCACCACCTTGAACATACGCAAATTCGTGCCGCCACCACTGCCCTTCAGTAAGGATTCCACGTACTCCAGCAAAGGCGGCCCAACCAGTTCATACCCGTGTACGAATAGCCAATCCATGATGCGGCGGCGCATCATCTCTATGCGAAGCGCCTCCGCAGGCAGGATATCCTCAATATATTCGGGGAGAACCCACGCACGCATGTTTATGTTCCAATTGCATTCTGAAGAGAAGCGCGACAGCGCGGGTCTAATTTACGAGGTAAAGTAGAAGAAGCCCTGCCAGCATAGAGGTAAGGCCGATAAAGCGTAGCTGACCGTCGTCAACGTCAGTCAATTTCTTGAAGGTCTCGCGCCACATGCCGGGTATCAGAAACGGAAAAAGCCCTTCCAACACCAGCACCAGCGCGAAGGCCATTAATAAAGTATCCCACATGCCGCCATAACCTCACTACGCGTCCGATGATCTGTAGCGTAAGCGAACTCATCTGTCGATGGGAGAACACGTAAGAAACAGCCAACCACCGTATGCCCACTCCGTGTTTACAATATTCTCCACACTTGCGGCCCGTCAGCAGGGCAAAGTCTACCAGCGCATGCCTTCGGGCAAACCATCAAATATTCGCAGTTCACTTAGCACTGCGACCGGAGTTTCTCAAATACTTGAAGAATTCGGAGCCAGGCTCAAGAACCAGCATGTCGTTCTTGTTTTTGAAGCTCTGTTTATAGGCTTCCAGGCTACGATAAAAGGCATAGAATTCCGGATTTGGCTGAAAAGCAGCGGCATAGATCGCTGAGGCCTTTGCATCGCCCTCACCCTTTGCTTCCTGGGCCTTCCGATAAGCTTCGGCAAGAATGACTTCGCGCTGGCGGTCAGCGTCGGCGTTTCAGACTCCGCCGACCCCGTGGAACGCAGTTCATTAGCCACGCGTTTCCGCTCCGCTTCCATGCGGCGGTAGACCGATTCGCTCACTTCCTGCGGCAAATCCACCCGCTTCAGCCGCACGTCCACAACTTCCACTCCGATTTTACGTGCGTCAGCATCGGCTTTCTGGCGCATGATCTCCATGATCTGGTCGCGCTCTCCGGAAACAACGTCATGCACCGTGCGATTGCCGAACTCATCGCGCAAGCTGGAATTCACGGTTTGCGCCAGTCGGGTTTGTGCCAGCATTTCATCCCCGCGAACACTGACGTAATACTGCTTGACGTCGACGATTCGCCATTTTACGAACAGGTCTACCAGCACGTTCTTCTTTTCGGAGGTGATGAAACGCTCCGGCTCGGTCGTATCCATGGTCAGGATACGCGAATCAAAATAACGCACGTTTTGCGCCAGAGGAATCTTGAAATACAGGCCGGGCGATGTTTTTACGTCGACCACCTCGCCCAGCTGAAACAAGATCGCCAGTTGGCGCTGATCCACGATATACAGTGAAGATGCAGCTAGAACAACCAGGGCGACAAGAGCGCCCAGCAGCATTGAAGTATATTTTTTCACTTATCTTGTCTCCCTTTCACGGCCGCGAAACGCCTCGCGGGTGCGAGCGGCACTGTCAGGCATAACCTCTTGCGTCGAGGCGGATGCCGCCTCGGGTGCTACCGAGGATGAGGACGAGGGACCGCTCGCTTGAATCAGTTTGTCAAGCGGCAGATAAAGCAAATTGTTGCCGGCTTTCTGATCCACAAGGATCTTGCTGGTGTTCGACAATACCTGTTCCATCATGTCCAGATAAAGCCGGTCACGCGTTACAACCGGCGCCTTGTTATATTCAACAAGAACCTGTTTAAACCGGCTGGCTTCACCTTCTGAACTTGCGATCACCCGTTGCTTGTATCCCTCGGACTCTTCCAGCAGTCGCGCGGCGTTACCCTTGGCCTTGGGAATGACATCGTTAGCGTAGGCCTGGCCTTCATTTTTCTGCCGCTCCCTGTCCTGACCCGCTTTAACGGCATCGTCGAAAGCCGCCTGCACCTGCTCCGGCGGTTGCGCATTCTGCATAGTCACTTTGCTGATGGCAATGCCTATCTTGTAACGATCAAGAATACCCTGCATCAGTTCGGTTGCTTTCGCTGCTACCTGTTCGCGTCCCTCATAGAGCACGAAATCCATTTTGCTTTTACCGATAATTTCGCGTATTGCCGTTTCTGCTGCCTGCAGCACCGCATTTTCGGGCTCGCGATTATTAAACAGGAATTCTTCGGGATTCTTGAGGATGTATTGCACGGCAAATTGAATATCGATGATATTCTCATCATCGGTCAGCATCAGCGATTCCTTCAATACCTTGCTTCTTACATTGTTCCGGTAGCCAATTTCTACCGTACGTACGCCGCTGACGTTAACGGCTTCCACTACTTCCACCGGATATGGCAAGTGCCACCGCAGACCCGCCTGGGTACTTTCCACATATTTTCCAAAACGTAATACGATGCCGCGCTGGCCCTCGTTCACGATATAGAATCCGCTGGCTACCCACAGCAGCAAAAGCAATCCGAGAAGTAGTCCTATACCGCCGCTATATCGCCTGGGATTATCGCCGCCTCCTTCACCACTCGATCCGCCACCGCCCCCACCTTTGCGCTTTAAAAGATTATTGAGCTTCTTGTTGAAGTTGCGCCACATTTGATCCAGATCAGGTGGACCGGAATTGCCTTTTTTTCTTCCCCACTGAGGATCGTTTAATCCCATGATGATTCCTATTTTCTGTTTAATGTAGATAAAACCATCAAACGATACGGTGAAAAACGCTAAACTTCAGCCTATCGTAGAAATACAAATCGTATTATTTACCCAATAGTCATCATTATTCGCTAATCAAGCGCCACCCTACTTTCCAACCGCTCATCGATTGCTTGGAAAGTGTGCGCCTCAATTGCTTCCGATAATGCCAACTTGATAAACTCCAGCCCCTCGGCCGTTTTCGCGCTCAGCCGAATTTGTTCAATTCTACCATACTCATCACGCCGATAACCCGTGCGCCCTACGGATAAATTGATCAGGTCTACCTTGTTCAGCACCAGTATCTGTGGAATTCCGTCAGCGCCGATTTCCTTCAGCACTTTATTTACCTCATCGATCTGCTCGGCACGATTGGGGCTCCCCGCATCCACCACATGGAGCAATAAATCGGCCTGTACGGTTTCCTCAAGTGTGGCCTGGAACGCGGCAACGAGCGTGTGAGGCAAGTCCCGGATAAAACCCACTGTATCCGAAAGCACGAGCGGCCCACGATCAGGGATGAACATTTTGCGGGTGGTGGCATCCAGTGTGGCGAATAACTGATCGGCAACGTAGGCCTGGGCATGAGTCAAGCTGTTGAACAGCGTGGATTTTCCGGCGTTGGTATAGCCTACAATTGAAACGGCCGTCACCTGGGCCCGTTGCCTGGAGCGGCGCTGTAACGCACGCTGGCGCTGAAATTTAACGAGTTTTTCCTTAAGGAGCTTGACGCGCTTCCCGATCAAGCGCCGGTCGGTCTCCAACTGAGTCTCGCCGGGACCGCGCAAACCAATACCCCCTTTCTGGCGTTCCAGATGCGTCCAGCCACGTACAAGGCGAGTGGCGAGATGCTCGAGTTGCGCCAGCTCAACCTGCAACTTACCCTCGTGGCTTTTGGCACGCTGCGCGAAGATATCGAGGATCAGGCTGGTACGATCTACGACGCGATGCCCGAGGTCCCGCTCCAGATTGCGCTGCTGGGCAGGAGACAGGTCGTGGTTGAAGACAACCAGCGAGGCGCCGGTTTGCTCCAGGGCGAGCAAAATTTCATCCACCTTTCCGCTACCTGCAAATGTGGATGGATCGGGTCTGGCGCGCTTACCCTTGATCACTGCGGAAACCGCAAGTTGATCGCTCGCCGCCAACTGGCGTAATTCTTCCAGATTTTCAGCCGAGTCGCTGCCGCCCAGATCGAGGCTGACCAATACAGCGGAATCAGCAGCAGAGTCCGTTTTAAGCGTATTCCCGGCGGGTCGGTCAAGCATCAGGTATAGCGGGTGCCTCAAATGGAATGTTGACGGCCCTCGCGGGGACCACGGTAGAAATTGCGTGCTTGTATACCATCTGAGTCACGGTATTCTTCAGCAGCACCACATACTGATCAAATGAGTCGATATGCCCTTGTAGCTTGATCCCGTTTACCAGGTATATCGATACCGGAATATGTTCCTTCCGTAACGTATTTAGAAACGGGTCTTGTAACAATTGCCCTTTAGCGCTCATCGGGGACTCCGTATTGTAATTATTCAAGAAGTAACTCTACTTGATTTTCAAGAGTAAATCCATATCTCTGAAGGCTGAGGCCGCAGGACATCAATCCTGTCTATTCGATCAGATCGGTAACCGATAATCTGACCAACCCCAATCCCCCGGAAATTGAAATCGGCGGAGATGAAAAGAGCAATAAGAGAGTATTTTGTTACGTTTTGGACGCAGCCGCAGCGACGCCCGGTGGTCTTGAATCTGCACTAAAATGCTGAGTTCCGTACGGTTGAATGCTTGCCCCGGCTATCGTTCAGCCCCGGCAAGCATTCAGAACATCCAATGAAACGTCAGCGCGTTGGTCAACCCAACATATGTAAATTAACTGAATGGTTTAGGCTTTGGCGTTTCATTGGTTGAGGGAGGCAGGATGGGTAGCATGATTTCCGGTTGCTTGCCAGTCAGCGTCTTCAGGAACGCTACAATTTTCGCGTTTTCGTCCTTGCTGAATTTGCGGCCCAATTGCAGCCTTCCCATGGTATTCACCGCTTCTTCCAGCGTCGCAGCGGCGCCATCGTGAAAATAGGGATAAGTCAGCTCCACATTTCGCAAGGTCGGCACTTTGAACATCATACGGTCGGCATCTGCACCGGTTACGCCAAATCGGCCTTGCGCCGCGTTCTTCGTTTTATAAGGTTCAACCACCCCCATTTTTTGATAAGAAGCCCCGCCTACGGCAGGGCCGTTATGGCAACCCGTACATCCACTCTCCTTGAACAGCTTGTATCCTTCCTGTTCGTTTTGATTGATCGCCGTCTTGTCGCCCTTGAGCCATTTATCGAAGCGAGAATCAGGCGTCACCAGGGTTTCTTCAAACGCGGCGATGGCGCCAGTCACCATTCCAATGTCGATTTTATCGGAACCGAACACCTCTTTGAAGCGAGCCCGATACTGGGGAATGGAGCGTAATACATCCACCGCCAATTCGTGGGTGAACCCCATTTCCCCCGGATTCGCGATGGGTCCGCCAGCCTGCTCTTTCAAGGTTTTGGCTCGGCCATCCCAAAATTGCGCCAGGCTCATGCTCGAGTTTAATACCGTCGGTGAATTGATCGGTCCCTCGTGCCAGTTATGGCCAATGGATGTCGATATATTATCCGTGCCGCCCATGCTCAGGTTGTGGCAGGAGTTACAGGAGATGAATCCAGACTTCGATAAACGTGGGTCAAAAAAAAGCATCTTGCCCAGCTCCACCATGTTTGGATCCTTCGGTGCAGCGGCCTGAATCGGCTGGATGGGTTCATCAGCGGCCATCCCGGGGGGCGCGGCAATGGTTCCAACAGATAGCAGCGATATGATCAATGCCCGCATTATCATCGGTAATCTCCTAAAAAACGCGGCTGTAATGGCGCAGCCGATTACGCCTGTAAAATCGCAGCATGGGCAAGCTTATCCGCCGACCGAAGATGAGAATAAATACATTTGACATAACATACCCTATTAAAAAGGGACGTATCTGGAAAGCAGCGCGCTTCGAACAACACCGTGAGTAATGGTACACCGCACGGCTAATCCGCAAACCGGTGAAGTGCAAAAGTGCCGAAAATGTGCCGAAAAAAGCCCTGTCAGCGCCGATTTTCAGACTGCACCGCCATAAAAACGCCAATTCCTGGTTTAGTCACCCTGTTTGGCAGGTACAGACGCAACCTGTTCTCTGGCATCATAACCGGACCGGCCGTTATTATCGCTACCAACTGGCGGGAGAGGGCGGTTAAGCAAGCGTGCCAGTTCGGTCAGAGCCTGGCGATAGACTTGCCGTTTGAATTCGACCACGGATTCCAGCTCCACCCAATACTGGTTCCATCGCCATGCATCAAACTCAGGCCGAACACTTGTGCGCAGCGATACGTCGCAATCACGGCCAACGAGACGCAACAGATACCAGATTTGTTTTTGCCCTTTATAGTTTCCCCGCCAATCGCGTCTTATCCATTGATCGGGCACCTCGTAGCGCAGCCAATGGCGCGTGCGACCGATGATTTCCACATGCCAGGGGTGCAAGCCCACTTCTTCGGTCAATTCCCGATACATTGCCTGTTCCGGGCTCTCTCCCGGTTTGATGCCACCTTGGGGAAATTGCCAGGAATCCTGCTTGATGCGTTTACCCCAAAATACTTCGTTTTTAGCGTTCAGTAAAATGATACCGACGTTCGAGCGATATCCGTTGCGGTCGATCATGCGATTCACCCGTTTGATCCATTACAATAGGCTTCGATTTTTCCACACTTTGTCCCAGATTGAAAGCCGCGCAGAGTTTAATAAAACAAGTAAGGTACAAATAAGCTGTTCGGGACCCGTAGTAGGCAATTTGTCGCGATATCTTCACGCGGAGGGTGGCGAGATGATCCGTTCAAACGGCCGCATTCCGCCGGTCGGATTTTAAAAGCGCCTGTCACTCGCGGGTGAGGGTATGTTGGTTCAGTGCAGTCACGCTGTGTAATAAAGGCAGCCCAGCGGATATCAGGTTGGCGTAGCAAGTGGCCGAATAGCCGCTTTCAGGAAGAGATCGCGTCAGCCTTTTTATCATCGCTCCAATTTCCTCGATAAAATTCGAATACATGCTGATCGGATAAATAAGTCAGGGCTTTTCAGAGTAGAATTGCGTATCGATCGTCACGACGGACCCTGTATGCGTTTATCAAGTTTTTTCATTTCCACGCTGAAGGAAGCGCCTGCCGAAGCTGAGCTGGTTAGCCACAAGCTGATGTTGCGCGCCGGCCTCATCAAGCGTCTCGGGAGCGGGCTCTACACCTGGATGCCACTGGGTCTTAAAATCTTGCGCAAGGTTGAAAATATCGTACGGGAGGAAATGGAGTCGAATGGCGCACTGGAACTTCTGATGCCCGCGGTTCAGCCTGCCGAATTATGGCGAGAAACCGGGCGCTGGGATGTATTTGGTCCGCAGATGTTGAAAATCAGGGACAGGCACCAGCGCGACTTCTGCTTTGGCCCTACGCACGAGGAAGTCGTTACCGACATAGCGCGGCGGGAAATCAAAAGCTATCGTCAGTTGCCGATCGTTTTCTACCAGATTCAGACTAAATTTCGCGACGAGATCCGGCCCCGCTTCGGCGTCATGCGCGCGCGCGAATTCGTCATGAAAGACGCTTATTCGTTTCACGCCGGTATTGATAGCCTGGAGCAAACTTATTGCGCAATGCATGAGGCCTATTGTCGAATATTCAGCCGCCTGGGATTGAGGTTTCGCGCAGTAACCGCAGATCCAGGGCCGATAGGAGGGAGTGGTTCGCATGAGTTTCATGTTTTGGCGGATTCGGGCGAAGACGCTATCGCTTTCTGCCCGAATTCGGATTACGCCGCCAACATTGAAATGGCCGAGTCGCTGCAGCCGGTAAAGTCCCGCGGGATTGCTAGCGGTTTGATGCGGAAAGTCGAAACAACGTCAAAAAAAACATGCGAAGAGGTCGCGGCAGCGCTGAACGTTCCTGTCGAACAGACCGTAAAAACACTGGCGGTCGTTGCGGATGGAAAAATGTATCTATTGTTGCTGCGCGGCGATCATCATCTCAATGAGACTAAAGCTCGCAAAATCCCTTTCCTTTCCGATTTAAGGTTGGCTAGCGAAGAAGAAATCCGCGCGCAAACCGGGTGTCTTCCCGGCTACATAGGCCCCGTCGGCCTGCGTCTTCCGCTTATCGCGGACCGTGCGGTAGTTGCAATGAGCGATTTCGTCTGCGGCGCGAATGAAAAGGACTACCATTTTGTCAATGTTAATTTTGGCCGGGACGTGCAAGAGCCTGACCATATTTTCGACATCCGCGACGTGGTTGCCGGCGACCTCTCGCCGGATGGCCTGGGAAAGCTGGATATCTGCCGCGGCATAGAGGTGGGGCATATTTTCAAATTACACGACAAGTATTCCGAAGCGATGAAAGCTACCTATCTTGATGAATCCGGGCAAGCCCGGTCGATGGAAATGGGATGCTACGGAATAGGCGTATCGCGTATCGTGGCGGCGGCCATCGAGCAGAGCCATGATGAGCGCGGTATAATTTTTCCGGCAGCGATCGCGCCGTTCCAGGTCGTTATCATACCTATTGGCTTAAAGAAAAACGCACAGGTCAGGATCGAAACAGAGAAGCTATATGCCGACATACTCGGAGCCGGCATCGATGTTCTGCTTGATGACCGTGATGAACGGCCTGGTGTGATGTTCGCGGACATGGAGCTGATTGGTATTCCGCATCGCGTTGTCATCGGCGACCGGAGCTTGAAGGCCGGAAATATCGAATATCAAGGACGGCGGGATGAAAAACCGCAGATTGTCTCTCTGGTGGATGTAAGTGATTTTTTAAAATTACAAATATGTGGAACGTGACGTGAACATCCTCTTCTCGCTTTTCACTTGATCTTCCCGTTATTCAGTTGCTCTACCGGAGTTGATTCAGGTTCAATGATAGCGACGAGCAGAGGATACTCAAGCATGAGGATCAAGAGCAGGGATTTACCTGTCTTTTCGGTTTGGCGTTCTGTCAGAGCGCGCATCCTTTGAATCACGGGAATCTGTTCGCATGAATTCTTCCAGGTCTTCGCGGGAAATCAACCCTACCTTATAGGCTGCCGGCTTGCCGTCCGGATTAAATAAGTATGTGGTAGGCAGCATGGACACCGGACCGATTTGCGCGGCAATTTTTCTGTCGCCAAGTACGATTGGATAGGAAATGGATAGGGATTTTACGAATTTCAGCACGGTCTTGGGATCGCGATAATCCATTGCTACGCCGATTATCATGACATCCTGCTTTCGGCTCTCATAGAGCGACACGAGGTCCGGAATTTCTTTCAGGCACGGCGGACACCACGTCGCCCAGAAGTTTATCAATACCCACTTGCCCTTATAGTCGGAAAGCGTGAGTTTTTTCCCGGTATGATCCGTGAACGTAAAGCCGATTGTTTGCGCGTTAACTGCTTGCGCGTTAACCGGCAGCGAAATCAACAGGCACAGCGCGAGAGAAAGGTGGCGAATCATTCTTTTGCTGAGCCCGCTCTTATGATGAGTATTCACGCGAAAACATGCTCTTCATTATCGGGTTGTGGCGCAAAGAGTTGCGCTAGCGACACATTCATTTTTTCATCCATACCTATCGTAATATCCTCCAGCAGACGCTCCAGCTCTAAATTACCTGCCGCTGCCGACCGGAGCGCCTCGGGACGAAATGTAAAGAGGCGATAAATATCAGCCACTGTCACGTGCTCGGGGTTGATTATTTGAACCCATCCTCCTGTTTTCACCTGCTGAACCAGGCTCGCTTGGCTCAGCAGCGCCAGTATTGGTTCCATTTCTTCCAGACTCAGCTTTAGATGTTGTTGCAAACTGGAATGAGTTTCAACCGCGCCTTTCCTGAGTGCTTCGCCCAATACCTGCAACAGGCGTAAGGCGTCCAAAAATTGCTTGCCCTGCGCTGTCGGGTCATGCTGCCAATCGCCAAAACGCCAGCTCGACAGGGAAGCGGCAATCACGGCCCCGAGCAACACCATCAGCCATGAGAGATAAATCCACATCAGAAATATCGGTATAGTGGCGAATGCGCCATATACTGCCTGATAAGTGGGAAACCGGGTGATGTAAAAAGCGAATCCCTGCTTCATTATCTCAAATCCTACCGCTGCGGCCAAGCCGCCCGCTGCGGCATGGCGCCAGGAAATTTGACGATTGGGCACGATAAGATACGGAACGGCAAATGCAGCACTTGTCAGCATTATCGGCCCGAGTTGCAGAAGCGCGACTTCGACGCCTGGAATACCCTGAGTCAGGCCCATGGATATCCCGATCAACCAGGAAGTAAGCGACAAGCTCGCGCCAATCAATAACGGGCCAATGGTCAGCACAGCCCAATATATCAGCAGCCGATGCAAGAGCGGACGCAGCCGCGTCACCCGCCAGATGCCGTTCAACGCTTTATCGATCGTCAACATGAGGGCAAGTGCTGTCACGCCCAGAAAAGCGGTGCCGATGGCAGTGAGTTTTACCGCATTGTCGGCGAATTGTTGCATATATATCCCAATAACCTTGTTTGCCGCTTCCGGCATCATGGTAGTGAGGATAAATGTCTTTATTTGGGCTGACATTTCCCCAAAGGCAGGAAATGCCGCCACGACAGACAGTGCAATAGCGATCAACGGCACCAATGAGAGCAGTGTCGTAAAGGTGAGGCTGGCGGCGACCTGCGTGCAGTTATGCTGAAAAAAGCGCACAAAAACATAGCGTATAAAATCCAGCGGCCGCGAGGATTTCATGAGTCGTTGTGAGACTGGTCGACAGGATTGAGAGAAAAACTCAATGCGTATCCTGTGCTTTTGAAGCAAGACAACCGATCTTGCATCTGATCCATGATGCTGCCTTTTAGTCCTCGAATTACACTTGCGGGTGAGCCCGCTCAAGCTTGCTGTGAAGTTTGTTAAGTGCGCTGAGATAGGCTTTGGCAGAGGCCACGACAATATCCGTATCTGCGCCGTTGCCATTAACGATGCGGCCGGATTTCTGCAATCGTACCGTGACCTCCCCTTGCGAATCGGTACCGCTCGTTATGGCATTGACAGAGAATAACTGCAGCTCGGCGCCACTGGCCAGGATTTTTTCAATTGCCCGGAAAGTGGCGTCAACCGGGCCGCTTCCGCCCGACTCTGCACGTGATTCCCTGCCTTCTTCTGCTATCACTATACTCGCATGAGGCGTTTCTCCCGTTTCACTATGAGCCGTGAGCGACAGAAGCTTATAGTGTTCATGCAAGGTCATGGCGTCATCCGAAACCAGCGCATGCAGATCTTCGTCAAAGATGTCGTGCTTCTTGTCCGCTAATTCCTTGAAACGCATGAATGTGGCGTTGAGCACCTCTTCTGATTCCAATTCGATGCCGAGCTCCGCCAAACGGCTGCGAAAGGCGTTGCGTCCGGAATGTTTGCCCAGCAGCAATTTGTTGGCGCCCCAGCCCACATCCTCAGCCCGCATGATTTCGTACGTTTCTCGGTGCTTGAGCACGCCGTCCTGATGTATGCCGGATTCATGAGCAAACGCGTTGGCACCGACGATGGCCTTGTTCGGTTGAACCGGAAAACCGGTAATGCCTGATACCAGTTTGCTTGCGGGTACGATATGAACCGTATCTATCCGTGTATCGCAGGGAAAAAAATCCTGGCGAGTCCGTACCGCCATCACAATTTCCTCCAGCGAAGCGTTGCCGGCACGCTCACCCAGACCATTTACAGTGCATTCAACCTGTCGCGCCCCGTTCATGACTGCCGACAAGGAATTTGCTACCGCCAACCCGAGGTCGTTGTGGCAGTGAACCGAAAATACCACCTTATCGGAATTGGGTATTCGCTCGCGCAGCGTATGAATGAGCTTTCCGAATTGCTCCGGCACCGTGTAGCCAACGGTGTCGGGTATATTCACGGTGGTGGCGCCCGCATTAATAACGGATTCCAGAATACGGCAGAGGAATGTGATATCCGAGCGGCCTGCATCTTCGGGTGAGAATTCCACATCATCCGTATATTGACGCGCCCATTTCACTGCTTTTACGGCCTGTTCCACCACTTGGTCTGGAGACATGCGCAATTTCTTCTCCATATGAATGGGCGAGGTGGCAATAAAAGTATGAATACGTGCCGAACTCGCGCCCCGCAAAGCTTCACCAGCGCGGTTGATATCGGCTTCAGTCGCGCGGGCGAGGCCACAAACAATGCTGTCCTTGATCGAATCCGCCACCGCCTTTACCGCCTCGAAGTCACCGTTAGACGCGGCCGGGAAGCCTGCTTCAATTACATCCACGCGCATGCGCTCCAGTTGCCGCGCGATACGCACTTTTTCCTCTCTGGTCATGGACGCACCGGGACTCTGCTCACCATCGCGCAGGGTGGTGTCAAAAATAATTAAGTGATCTTTCAATGACTTCTCCGTTTTTGAAAGCATACTTGAACTGCGATACAGAATCCAGGAATCGATTCTGCAGGATAAAAACTAGAGAGGGGAAATAATATTAGCGCGCGAGGCGCAGCAGCGGTCGTGCGAGAAGCTGCGGGCGGTATAAAAGGCGGAGCGGGGAAATGTAGTTTGTTTGCTTCATGCGAGAAATATAAAGGGTTTCCTCGATTCGTGCAATAGGGATATTGAATGCTATATTGAAACAGACGAACGAACTACGTCATGAATAATTCATGAAAAAATTATCGATGAGCAAGGGTGTAATCAGAAAGGGGCG
>CAJDVB010000009.1_pt1 | contig 19209 bp, 18 predicted proteins | sample 7391231 | NCBI WGS metagenome assembly CAJDVB01 (sample SAMEA7055679, study PRJEB34461) | soil metagenome | biome: terrestrial ecosystem; feature: Peninsula; material: soil | place: Antarctica | collected 2016
TGCACTCAAGGGCAAAAATGCGATGCCTCCGAAAGGTGGAAATGCCAGTCTCTCCGATGCCGACGTGAAAGCAGTAGTCGATTACATGGTGAGTCAGTCAAAGTGAATCTCTGAGCAATTTGCGATGGTAAGATAAAGGGGCGATAGATAATTGCATATCGCCCTTATTTTTATGAAGAATGCGCGCGTACAGTGTATTTGATCTGCCGGGATTATCGATTCCGTAAATATGGCCACGTTTGCAATCGGGGATTTACAGGGTTGTTATCAGGAGTTTCAGGATCTCCTCGAACTGGTTCGTTTTGACCCTGCAGAGGATAAGTTGTGGCTGGTAGGGGATATTGTGAATCGGGGTCCGGATTCTCTGGCTGTATTGCGCTTTGTCAGAGGGTTAAAAGATGCGGCAATAATGGTTCTGGGCAATCATGATCTCCATCTACTCATGGTGGCCGAAGGATGCGTCAAACTGCATCGTAACGACACACTGAACGATATTCTCGGCGCGCCTGACAGGGATGACCTGCTCCACTGGCTGCGGCAACAGAGGTTGCTGCATGTGGAGGGTAATTACGTCATGGTACACGCGGGTTTATTGCCTTCCTGGAGCATCGCGCAGGCCTCGCTCCTCGCGAAAATAGCGGAAACTGCGCTGCGCAGTCCGGATTTCCACGCGCTTTGCCGCAATATGTATGGGAACCAGCCAGACCATTGGGACAGCAGCTTCGAAGGTTATGAGCGCCTGCGAGTAATTATCAACGCCATGACACGCATGCGTGTATGCACTGTGGACGGAAAAATGGATTTCGGCTACAAGGGTTTGATACAGGACATTCCGACCGGTTATCTGCCCTGGTTCGATACCCCAAATCGCGCCAGCCGCGAGGCGACCATCATCTGTGGACATTGGTCGGCGCTGGGGTTGCAAATCAGGGACAATTTGATAGCGCTGGACACGGGTTGCCTCTGGGGCGGAAGCCTTACCGCTATTCGTCTTGAGGACCGGCGGATTTTCCAGGTGCCTTGTGCGGCAGGGGAAGGGATAAGGCATCTGCAATAGCCTGTTCCGCACCTCGCGCGAGTTCTCGCCGGTTTTTCCCGCTACTGTCGATCGGGTCGGCGAAAATCAGTTCCAAGTCAATCCACGGTTGCCTTAACATCTGTTGTAACGATTCCAATAGGGAGATTTTGACGTATGGAACTGCCCTGCTGATTTCCCCTGCTGTGTCTGTATAACGTATCGCCACTGGATAAACCAGGGCTGCAACCATTATTGCGGGTTGCAACAGCGATGCATGAAAATGTCGAAGCAAAGTACCATCGCTGGTAGTGCCTTCGGGGAATACCGCAACCCGATCGCCAATTGTTAACGCGTCGCCGATATGTTCATTTATCCGGGCAGTATCGCGGCGTTTTGTGCGTTCAATAAACAACGTGCCCACGTTACGGCTCAACCAGCCGAATAGGGGCCAGTCGCGAATTTCAGCTTTGGCTACAAAACGTGCGGGACATACAGCGATGAGAGCATGCACGTCTACCCAGGAAACATGATTCGCCGCCAACATCACGCGTTGCGTTTTGGCGCCAGGCGGGGTGCCACGAAAGCGCAACCTGATACAAAGGATCGCGAGCAATCCAGCGCACCAATTTTGCGCCATACGCCTTTGTGCTGACTGATCAAGATGTGGGTAAACCGCGGATTGGACCAGACCTGACACGATATGCAACAACAGGCGGACTGAGCGAAAGACCTGTATTAGTCGGCTATTGGTATTGATTTCGTTTTTCATGTCATTATTGCATCAATAATGACATGTGCCTCAGCAGCAGCGCCAGGTGTTTTTTTCGGCCGGTTTCATTGCACCCCTCCGTTATAGAATGCGGCTACCGAAAATTTCAAAATATCGCTGATCTATTTCATCGCGAGTGAAGCTGTGGTTCTGGCCACCACGTTGGGCAATTTTCAACGCGCCCATCAGCGAGCTGAGTTGCCCGGTGCTCTGCCAATCCATTCCATTAGTAATTCCGTAAAGCAGGCCTGCGCGAAAAGCGTCACCGCATCCGGTGGGATCCACTAGTTTATCTGCCTTGACGCTTGGAATCTCGATTTGTTGACCATCAGAATAAATTACCGACCCTTCACCGCCTTTTGTGACAATGAGTCCCTTTACAAGTTTTGCCAGCGCTTCCAGCGTACATCCGGTACGCTCACGCAGCAATTGACCCTCATAATCGTTAACGGCTACGTAATCCGCCTTGTGAACAAAATCCAGGAGCTCTTCACCATTGAACATGGGTAATCCCTGGCCCGGATCGAACATGAATGGAATGCCGGCTTCGTGAAATTCGCGTGCGTGCTGCATCATGCCTTCCCGCCCATCCGGGGCAACGATGCCCAGGCTTACAGATTTTGCGTCCGCTACGTGATTTTCATGAGAAAAATTCATCGCACCCGGATGAAAAGCGGTTATCTGGTTATCTGCCAGATCGGTTGTAATGAATGCTTGCGCGGTAAATATACCCGGAACGCGGCGTATATAAGTTTGCACAAGGTCCAGGCTCGTCAACCGGTATGCATACGGCTGGTAGTCATCTCCAACGGTCGCCATAATAAGCGGCTTGCCGCCTATCATTTTGAGGTTATAGGCGATATTGCCGGCGCAGCCGCCGAATTCTCTGCGCATATCCGGCACCAGAAAAGCCACATTCAGAATATGAATTTTCTCGGGCAGGATATGGTTCTTGAAATGATCGTTAAACACCATAATGGTGTCATAGGCAATAGAGCCGCAAATGAGTGTATTCATGGGCCTGAGGACAGTGAGAGTTTGCGTGCGTCAGATCGGAATGACCGTTCAACCTAAATCCGGTAGTTGACCGCTTATTTCATTTAATAGATCAGTGTGATGAGTAATAACAATATTTCATATTATTTGACGCTCACCTTCTAAGTGAGGTCGCTACGAGGTGAATTGCACAGTTTTTGGAGCACATGGCTGCGTTGCAACTTCTTGGAATGGAACGGCGCCCGAAGCGTCGTCCGAGGGGCCCCGCGCAGCGGGGATCGGGCAGCGCAGGGGGGATGCCCGATCGCGTTCCACACGCAAGGGAACGCCCGCATCCCGCTTCTGGGGTCGCACCTTCCTGCGGAAGGCACTGCTCCGCCCTGCGCGGTCGCATTCCGCGTCGTTGCGCCTTGCCCTGCACTTCCCCCGTCCAACTACCGGATTTAGGTTCAAGCGCTGTGCTGTTTCCATACCAGATCCAGTTCCCGCGCGGCTTTTACGTCGTCCAACCTGCGTACTGGAGTCGTATGAGGCGCGTTTTTTACCAAATCGGGCTGAGTGTGCGCTTCTTCCAGGATTTCTTTCATGGCTGCAACAAATGCATCGAGCGTTTCCTTGGATTCAGTTTCAGCCGGTTCGATCAGCATGCATTCCGGCACCAGGAGCGGAAAGTAGATGGTAGGGGCATGGTAACCCTTGTCCAGCAATCGCTTGGCTACGTTCATCGCGGTTACACCGGTGCTATCTTTCAAGTCTTTCAATGTGACGATAAACTCATGGCTGGCTCGGCGGTTCGGATAGGCAATCTCGAAACCTGCCCTGCTCAGTTCCGCCATCAGATAATTGGCATTTAGCGCAGCGAACTCAGCCACACGATGCATTCCCTCCGCTCCGAGCAGGCGCACGTAGATATAGGCCCGGAGCAGCACGCCCGCGTTGCCCATGTGAGCCGAAAGTCTGCCGATGGATTGCGGTATTTCCTTTTCCGTGAGACAGCGATAAAGTCCATTCTCGAGCGCTACCACCGGTACAGGCATGAATGGCAATAGCCGGGGAGCCACGCCGACGGGCGCTGACCCTGGGCCGCCGCCGCCGTGGGGCGTTGAAAAAGTCTTGTGCAAATTGATGTGAATGACGTCGAAGCCCATATCGCCGGGCTTCACCTTGCCGAGTATGGCGTTCAGATTTGCGCCATCGTAATATAGCAAGCCACCCACCTGATGGACGATTTTGCTCATCTCGGCCACGTTTTTTTCGAACACGCCAAGCGTTGAAGGGTTGGTCAGCATCAACCCTGCCGTTTGCGGACCCACCGCTGCCTTCAGCGCGTTCATGTCCACGTCGCCGTCTTTGTCAGTGGGTATTTCTACCACCTTATAGCCGCACATGACCGCCGTGGCGGGGTTGGTTCCGTGTGCCGCATCCGGAACGATGATTTCAGTGCGGGCGGAATCGCCGCGCGACTCATGATAAGCGCGAATCATCGATATCCCGATCAATTCGCCCTGTGCCCCGGCCATCGGCGTAAGACATACTCCCGCCATGCCGGTTACATCTTTCAGGATTTCCTGAAGCTCGTACATGCAGGCAAGAAATCCCTGACCAGTACTTTCCGGCGCCCGCGGATGCCGCGCCAGAAATTGAGTCAGCATCGCAAGCGAGTTGCATGCTCGAGGGTTATATTTCATCGTACAGGAGCCAAGCGGATAGAACTGCGTGTCTATCGAGAAATTCTTTTGCGATAATCGGGTGTAATGACGTACGGCGTCCATCTCAGACACTTCCGGCAGCAGCGGCGGCACTTTACGCATGAGGTTTTTGGGGATACCGGCTATCTCCGCACTTATTGACGGGGATTGAGAATAATTGCGCCGACCGGGGCGTGAGTGTTCAAATATCAACATAGTGAAATCCGATTCTTTGCAGTAAATACTTATTGAAAGGGGGGCCCGCCAATACGGGCTGCCTCATCGTGTCGTTGGTATCCGGGCCTATTGCAGAGCAGCCAGGGCCGCGTCGTAGTTGGGCTCATCCTTGATTTCAGGTACGAGCTCAGCATGAATCACTTTGTCGTTCTCATCCAGCACCACGACGGCCCGGGCAGTGACCCCAGCCAGAGGACTATCGGTAATCGCGACACCGTAATTTTTCATGAATTCGGAACCGCGCATGGTCGAAAGCGTTACCACTTTGTCCAACCCTTCGATATCGCAGAAGCGGCTCATTGCAAAAGGTAGGTCGGCAGCGATTATCAGCACCACTGTATTTTCCATGTTACTGGCCTTCTCATTGAACTTGCGCGTCGACATGGCGCAGACCGGGGTATCCAGGCTGGGAACAATGTTGAGTACTTTTTTCCTGCCGGCAAAATCAGCTAGCGTCACATCCTTCAGATCCTTGTTTACCAGCGAGAACGCCGGTGCCTTTTCTCCGATTTTCGGAAAATTACCTTCAACTTTAATCGGATTGCCGGCTAACGTGACCATGTTGTTGCTCCTTGTGTGAGGGCGATATCGCTGCGCTTGGTTGAGAATCAACTGACAAGTTACAAATTATCGATTGCGTGCATCAACTTCTCGGTGTAATTTTCCAGATCGGCAAATGTCTTGGTCTCCGTGGCGCATACGAGCATCGCACTGCCAAGCTCCGGGTAATATTCGTCCAGATTCAGCCCGCCCAATATCCTCTGGTTTTTTAGCGTCTCCAGTACATCTTTGGCCGGCACGGGTAGGGAAACTGCTGTTTCATGAAATAATGGCCCGCTGAAAATTCTTTTAACGCCCTTGCAGTTCTCCAGTTTTTCCAGCAAAGCCAGCGTATTTGCGTGGGACTGCGCGGCAATGCGCCGCAACCCTTCCGGCCCCGTCAGGGATAGGTAAATCGTGGCCGCAGTGACCATCAATCCTTGATTGGTACATATATTCGAGGTGGCCTTGGAGCGTCGGATGTGCTGTTCACGTGCCTGCAGCGTCAGCACAAAACCGCTCTTGCCATCCAGGTCCGTCGTGCGCCCGATAATGCGCCCCGGCATTTGGCGCACCAACGCCTGTTTGCAGGCCATGAAGCCGAAATAGGGTCCGCCGCTCGAAAGTGGAATTCCCAATGGCTGGCCTTCACCCACCGCGACATCAGCGCCCTTCTCACCCCACTCGCCAGGGGGCGTGAGTATGGCGAGCGCCATCGGATTGACCACGGCAATCGCCAATGCGTTTTTGCTGTGAGCCCAATCGGTGAGGGTATCGACCTCTTCGAGCACGCCGAAAAAATTGGGCTGGGGAATGACCAGCGCGGCAAATTCTTCCTTGCCAAACTCGTCCAGCGTTTCAACCAGCACCTGACCGGTTTGCTTGCAGTAAGGTAGCTCAACGACGTCGATACCCTGGTTTTTGACGATGGCCCGCACCACGCTGCGATAAACGGGATGAACGGTTGTCGGCATCAGAATGCGACGTGAGGATTTGTGAGAACGTACCGCCATCAATGCCGCTTCCGCCAGCGCGGATGCGCCGTCGTACATGCTTGCATTGGACACATCCATACCCGTCAGCGACGCCATTATCGTCTGGTATTCGTAGAGCAATTGCAGTGTGCCCTGGCTGGCTTCGGCTTGATAAGGGGTATAAGAGGAATAGAACTCGCCGCGAGTGGTTATTTGCCATACAGCGGCCGGGATATGGTGCTCATAGGCGCCTGCGCCTATGAAATTGAGATACCGTCCATCCATCTCGGCCCGTTCCAGCATCAGCCGCGATACTTCCATTTCACTCAAGCCGGGGGGTACACGTTTCAAACTGCCGGTTTTGAGGGCAGCCGGAATTTCATCGAACAGGTCATCAATGGTGTTTGCGCCGATGCTCGCAAGCATCGCATTTATATCTTCTTCAGTATGGGGAATGAACGGCATATTTTTTCCGCGAAATCATTGAGTAAACGGTAAACCTGGTAAATAACCTCGAATCGTTTATCAGTCGCCTTCGGCTTCGAGTATTTTTTGATACCCTGCATAATCGAGCAGATTATTCAGATCGCCGACATTTTCCGGCTTCAGCTTGAAGAGCCAGGCCGAGTAAGCGTCCTGATTTATCTTCTCGGGAGCCGATTCAAGCTCAGGGTTGACAGCGGTCACTTCTCCAGCAATGGGCGCATACACGTCAGCCGCCGCCTTTACCGACTCGACAACGGCGCATTCTTCTCCCCGCTTCAATTTGCGTCCTACCTCAGGAGTTTCCACGAAGACCATGTCCCCCAGTAGCTCTTGAGCGTGCTGGGTGATGCCGATGGTTGTCGTGCCATCATCTTCGAGCCTCACCCATTCGTGGGATTTGGTGTACTTCAGATTGTTTTGGATATTCATGTCTTCACTCCAGAATTAAATGACAACCGCGTTGACGCCAATATTAAACCAGGACTTTGCCATTTCGCACGAACGGGTATTTCACCACCTTCGCTCTCAGCATCTTGTCCCGTACCACGACTTGCACTTCATCTCCGGCGGATGCGCTTAAAGGCAGGCGTGCCAACGCAATGGAGTGATCAAGCGTGGGGGAAAAGCCGCCACTGGTAATTTCACCTTCATTCCCATCGGGATGCGTCATCACTCGCTGGTGACTGCGCAATACACCACGATCCAATAATATCAAACCGATGAGCTGCTGTTTTACCGGCTTTTCCAGAAGCGCCTGCTTACCGATAAAGTTACGGTCGCTTTTCAACTCTACCGTCCAGCCCAACCCTGATTCCAGCGGGTTGGTCGTATCATCCATATCCTGGCCGTAAAGGTTCATACCCGCCTCAAGCCGTAACGTGTCCCGCGCACCTAATCCCGCCGGTGCCACGCCCGCAGCATGGAGCGCATTCCAGAATTCTACGGCATCCACCGCCGGCAACATGATTTCAAAGCCGTCCTCGCCAGTGTAGCCGGTACGGGCGATAAAATATTTATCAAAAAAAATTGCCTGGAACAGCTTCAGGTTCTCCGTTTCCGCCTGAGATCCCGCAATGACTTGCCAAACCTTGGCACGGGCATCAGGCCCCTGTACCGCAATCATGGCGAGGTCACGGCGTGGAATAATTTCAAGTCCGGGCGCGATCTCATCACGTCGCGCCAGCATCCATGCCAGATCCTTATCGGCGGTGCCTGCATTGACAACCATCCGGAAATGCGATTCTGTCAGAAAATAAATGATGAGATCATCTATTACCCCACCCTCGGGATTCAGCATGCAGGAATAGAGCGCCTTGCCGGACTGTGTCAGTTTGTCTACATTGTTGGCGACCAGCCGCCGCAGGAAATCACGTGCGGTTTCACCCTTGATATCAAGAGCCAGCATATGAGACACGTCGAACATGCCCGCACCACTGCGCACCCGGTGATGTTCGTCAAGCTGGGAGCCATAATGCAGGGGCATATCCCAGCCGCCGAAATCGACCATCTTGGCCTTCATGTCGCGGTGGGTTTGATTAAGGGAAGTTGCTTTCACAGATCGATACCTCAAAAAAAAGGGTGAAGTCACGTCATATGACTTCACCCCTCTGTCCTTTTTACCTGAGAGATTACGGAATATCTGGTTCTCTATTCCGTCTGCCCCTTCGGTGGCCAACTTAATGCCGGCGCTCTCCAGATTGCCTTTTCGCAAGCGGTTCTCAGGGATCAGGATCGACCTGATCCACGCCTGAGCGATTCCGGGGGGTTGCGCCTTCGGCGGCGCCGATGAAACCGGCGCACTCTTCCGCTTGGATATAAATAAATAGCAGACTCGAACTATACTCCAGCAGCTGGGATCAAGACAAGGTATATCACATGGCGGAACTGTTCTAACCTGTAATTCTAAATAAGTGAATCAGTGTGTTTTGACTTTAAAATGGTATCTTATTGAAGCCCGGCAGCGATTAACTTCAAACCTTTGTGCTGCTGATATCCGGACGAGAAGCGACTTGTCCATGATAACGGGGCTTTCTGAATGTGAGGATAAAAATGTATCCTGGCCACCTTGGGCTTTCTGAGCAGCCCTTCGCCGATTCATCGGTCACCGATTTTTTTTACGAAGGAGCCAACCGGGGGGCGATACTGGATGCGCTCATCTATGTGCTCACCCATGGTGAGGGGGCAGAGGGGGTCATTCAGGTCATCGGTGAGGCCGGCAGCGGTAAAACCACCCTATGCCGGTCATTGATAAAGCGATTGCCTGCACAAATGCAAGCTGTCTATCTCGCCAAGCCGGATTTGTCGCGTGAGGAACTTCTCCACTCGATCAGTGATGAGTTGAATTCCGGAGTCGCAGAAAGCGCCACTACCGCCGTGCGGACCCCTGTTGCGATAGAAGAACTGCAACGTGCGCTGACCGAAAAACATGCCAGCGGCGGACAAGTCGTGTTACTCGTGGATGAGGCGCATACCCTGCCTGCGGAAGCGCTTGAAGAGGCGCTGACGCTGTACGATCTGGAATCGTCCCGTCACAAGTTGCTTCAAATCGTCCTGTTTGGCCAGGCCGAGCTTGAAAACAATTTGGCTTTGCCGCAGATGCGCAAGCTCAAGGATCGCGTCACTCATCACTTTGCCTTGCAGCCTTTCAATACTAAAGCCGTGGAAGAATATCTGGCGCGACGCGTGCGTGAGGGGGACCATCGCGGCCCTGATAATTTTTCCGCTGACGCGGCAAAATTGATTTCAAGGGCTTCTGGGGGGCTTGTTCGCCAATTAGACATTCTGGCGGATAAATCCCTGCTGGCGGCATCCATCGCCGGAGCTCGCGAAGTGGAAGCGCATTACGTCAACGCAGCCATCGAGGATATGGGAATCAAGCACCGCTCCAGTGGGGGAAGCGGGCGAAATTGGCGGGTTTTTCTGGGCCACCACACAGTCGATGCGATCGCCATGTTTTCCACGATCGCTGTCGTAATGCTGGGTGTGCTGGGCTGGCAGGATATTCGCTCCCCCTCACCGGAGATTACCTCCCTTGTTGCTTCGATGCCGCTTGAGCCACAAACGCCAGTGCCTGTTTCGATTCCCGCACCCGGTCCCGTATATTCCACAAATTCCACAGTGACCGCAGCAGTTCCTCCCGGTATTTCCCCTTCAGTTTCAGCGACTGCAACAGCGCCCTCGGGTATTTCCCCCTCGGTTCCGGTGGTTGCCTCTAATCCTGCACCCCCCAAGGCTGTGGCAGGGATAGCATCTTCCGCAGAGAGTAAGCCCGCTGCTGAGGTCGGGCAGCGCAGTACGGCCAGAACGCATATTGCCGGCGTTGAGCTGGCGGGAAATGCATTGCTGGAGCAGCGACTTGAAGCGACAACCAACGTCATGCGCAAGACGGATAGGAATTTCTATACGATCCAGCTGTTCGCCACCGAAAACATACAACCCGACCGTATGGAGCGATTTCTGCAACGTGCCCGGAGTCAGGTTGATTTATCCGATCTCTATGTGCACCCCGTAAGTAACGGTAACCAAGCCAAGTTTATCGTCACATATGGGATTTATCCCAGCCGTGATGAAGCTGACGCGGCACTGGCAGGACTTCCAGAGAAATATCAAAGCTCGTTTCAGCCGGCCTTGTATGCCTTAAGCGAGCTCCACTGATCCCGTATTCGCATGGAATTTCCAATGCCCGTGTTTTCGATATCCGCGGCGCGGCTGTTTCCGATAGCGGTGGGCGCGGCAACACGTGATGTTACAATGGTAATTGTTCGTTAAACATCATTTTACTCATGGCCGCCCCCTATCTTGCTACTGCCTTGACCGGCCCGATCCTTGATCTGGAGACATGCATCATCAATGCCATGCCCACCATCGAGCACTGGCTGAGCAATGAGTGGCAGAAGCATACAGTGCCGTTTTATTGCTCCGTGGATTTACGCAACAGCGGGTTCAAGCTGGCGCCCGTGGATACCAACCTATTTCCCGGCGGTTTCAACAATCTCAACCCTGAATTTTTGCCGTTGTGCGTACAGGCAATGATGGCGGCGGTTGAGAAGATATGTAGCGGCGCGCGCAGCGTGCTACTGGTCCCTGAAAACCACACGCGCAATATTTTTTACTTGCAAAACCTGGCAGTTTTGCAAGCCATCATGCGCCATGCCGGCATGGACATTCGTATTGGTACCTTGTTACCAGAGATTACTTCAGCCACTGTGATCAATTTGCCCGATGGCGGCAAGCTTACGCTGGAACCGATCCAGCGCAGAGGGGATCGCGTGTCGATAGAAGGCTTTGACCCGTGCGCCGTGCTTCTCAACAACGATCTGTCGACAGGTATACCGGCAATCCTGCAAAATCTCGAGCAGACCGTCGTTCCGCCCCTTCGCGCAGGATGGGCGACCCGACGCAAGTCTCAGCATTTCACAGCTTACGACAACGTGGCGCGAGAATTCGCCGACCTGATCGGCATCGACCCATGGCTCATCAACCCCTATTTTGCCGCCTGCGGCAAAATCAATTTTCGTGAAAAGAAAGGTGAAGACTGCGTCGCGAATACCGTAGACGAGATCCTGAGCGACATTCGGGAAAAATATGCGCAATATGGCGTCAAAGAAGACCCGTTCGTCATTGTCAAGGCCGATGCCGGCACTTATGGCATGGGCATCATGACCGTGAAAGATGGCGCCGAAGTCCGCGCGCTTAACCGTAAGCAGCGCAACAAGATGGCGGTCGTGAAAGAGGGCCTGCAGGTGACGGAAGTCATGGTGCAGGAAGGCGTATACACGTTCGAGAGCATTAATGAAGCGGTAGCCGAACCGGTAATATATATGATCGACCGTTACGTGGTGGGCGGATTCTACCGGGTCCACACCAGCCGTGGAATCGACGAGAACCTCAACGCTCCAGGTATGCAGTTCGTGCCGCTAGCCTTTGAGGATACCTGTCTCATGCCAGATCGTGAAGCCCGGCCAGGTTGCAGCCATAACCGATTTTATGCTTATGGCGTGGTAGCGCGCGTCGCGTTGCTCGCGGCAGCGCAAGAGTTGGAAAAAAGCGAAGGGCGAGCCGAGGTCTTTGTCGCTTAGTGCGGCGCTAGGCTGTCAGCTCCTTCTTCAATTATTTGGATAGAATGCTGGGCGCGCAGTGTACTGTCTGGAAAAACTGCTTTCCAATCCACACCATTTTAAAGTTTGGAGCGCAGCGCCATACTGAACGCTATCTTGAGCACCGGTTTGACATCGGCTGGAGTTTACAACGGCCGAGGTAAGTAAATGCCTGAGTAAATACTTGGGAAAGCCATATTACGGCTGCTTTCCGCGCCATGCTATTACTATCACTTCCGGTATTCCCGATATTCTTTCGCCTTTGCCGTTGTATGGCGCCAGCGTAACCGAGGGGCTCATAATTCATGAAAATCGCTTTCATTCTCGACCACCTCGATTCAATAAAAACATACAAAGACTCGAGCTTTGCCATGATGCGCGAAGCCGTTCTCCGCGGCCATGACCTGTTTGCCCTGCAGCAGGGCGATCTTGTCTGGAAGGGCGGCGAGACAATAGGACTGACGCGAGCCCTGGAATTAGCGAACGAGACTGATAGAGGGCACCCATGGTATCGGACAGATGAACCGGAAGAAACGCTGCTTCAGGAATTTGACGTCGTGCTGATGCGCAAGGACCCGCCGTTTGACATGGAGTATGTTTATAGTACCTATCTGCTGGAGTTGGCGGAAAGCCGCGGCGCTCATGTCATCAATAGTGCACGAGCAGTGCGGGACCATAATGAAAAGCTCGCGATAGCGAAGTTTCCTGAATACATTGTGCCTACGCTGGTGACAAGGCAGGAACACCTGATTCGCGATTTTCTTGCTGAACATCGAGATATCATCCTCAAACCCCTGGACGGCATGGGCGGTGCGGGCGTGTTTCGCATTCACAGCGCTGATCATAATATAGGCGTGATAATAGAAACCTTGACGCATTACGGTATACGCACGAAGCCGGTGCCTTATACACTCGCACGCATTCCCAAGCCGGGCGAGACCCGCGGCAATCTTACCGCAGGCGCCAAGGGCTTGGCGCAGCCGCTTACGAGGCGCGACCGGGAAATTGCCGAAGCATTAGGTCCCGTATTATATGATAAAGGCCTGATGCTCGTCGGGCTGGACGTAATCGGTGACTATCTTACCGAAATCAACGTCACCAGTCCGACAGGGATGACGGAAATCGCGGATCAGACCGGCTTCAACGTAGCAGGGATGATGTTGGATGCGATTGAAAAAATGCTCAACTGATGCATTCATCTCCAGATATTACTGACTATTACTGACCGAACATGATCGGAATTTTAATTATCTCGCACGGCAATCTGGGTGACAGCCTTATCCGTTGCGTTGACCACGTCATGGGTGAAAAATCCGAGCAGTTGACGTACCTGAGCATTACCGTTCAGGATGACCCCGACGTCGTCGTGCCCAAAGCGCTGGAATTGGTGAAACAACTTGATCGCGGTGATGGCGTGCTGGTGTTGAGCGATATTTGCGGTGCAACGCCATGCAATATCGCCAGCCGGCTCGTTAGGCCCGGCAGTGTGGAATGCCTTGCCGGGGTCAATCTGCCGATGCTGATACGAGCGCTTACTTATCGCAACGAACCACTTTCAGCCGTAGCGGAGAAAGCGCTATCCGGTGGCAGAGAAGGCGTCATGCGTATTGATTCAGGGCCAACATAATGCAATACCGGGAGGTTAAAATCCTGAACAAATTGGGCCTTCACGCGCGTGCTTCCGCGAAGCTCACACAGTTGGCTTCTCGATATCGCAGCGAGGTCTGGCTATCGCGGGACAGCCGTAAAGTTAATGCAAAAAGCATTATGGGCGTGATGATGCTCGCTGCAAATCAGGGTGTTATTCTGGGCATTGAAACCACCGGTACGGACGAGGCCGAGGCCATGCAGGCGCTGGTGAACTTGATCGAGGATGGTTTCGGGGAAAGCGAATGAGCTTTGTGCTGCACGGAGTGGGCGTTTCCAGCGGCATTGCCATAGGACATGCGTATCTCGCTTCGCACGCTGCACTGGAGGTGGCGCATCACATCGTGCCGGAGGATCAAGTCAGTAATGAAATTGCCCGGCTCGACATCGCATTCAATGGTGTCCGTGAGGAGCTTGAAGCGCTGAATGCTTCTGTGGTCAGCGGCCCCGCCGCCCCGGAATATGGCGCGTTCCTTGAATTGCACCGGATGATTCTGGACGATCCCACTCTCTCCACTGCCGCTAAAACTTATATTGCCCAGAACCAGTGCAATGCCGAGTGGGCTATTACCCAGCAAATGGGCGTATTAATGGCGCAGTTTGAAGAGATTGAAGATCCTTATCTGCGCGAACGCAAGACCGATGTGATCCAGGTAGTCGAACGCGTGCTGAAAATCTTGCTGGGGCATCCGGGTTACGTTCCGATCCCGTTGAAGCATGATGGCGACAGCATTCTGGTTGCCCATGATCTAAGCCCCGCCGATGTGATTCAGTACAAGCAGCACCGTTTTACGGCATTCCTGACCGACCTGGGGGGCTTGACTTCGCACACGGCTATTGTGGCACGCAGCCTCAACATCCCTTCTATCGTTGCGCTTCATCACGCACGCGGGTTGATCCGCGACAACGATGTCCTCATCGTGGACGGCGCTCAGGGCGTGGTAATAGTGGGTCCCGACGAGCATGTACTGACGGAATACCGGCTTCGCCAGAACGAACTGGAGCTGGAAAAGCAGAAACTGAAGCGCATCAAGGCGACCCCTGCCACGACCCTCGATGGTACAGCCGTGGAATTGCAAGCCAATATAGAACTACCTCAAGATGTCGAGCAGGTAAAGGAAAACGGAGCCACAGGCGTTGGCCTGTTTCGCAGCGAATTCCTGTTCCTCAATCGCGATAGTTTGCCGGGCGAGGACGAACAGTTCGAAGCTTATCGTACTGTGGCGCGAAAAATGCGGGGAATGCCGGTAACGATACGCACGTTTGATCTGGGCGCCGACAAGAATCTTGACAACGCAAAGCGCGTAGCTGCCAATCCGGCATTGGGATTGCGCGCTATTCGCCTATGTCTTGCCGAACCTCAAATGTTCAATACGCAGTTGCGTGCGATTCTGCGCGCTTCCCGTTACGGCCAGATTCGTATTCTGGTGCCGATGCTCTCCAGCGTTTCGGAAATTTCCCAGACATTGCAATTGCTGGAAAACGCCAAGCAAAGCTTGCGCCATGAAAAGATTCCCTTCGATGAGAAAATTCAGATAGGCGGTATGATAGAAATTCCCGCCGCAGCGCTATGCCTCGATGTTTTTATGCGCAAGCTGGATTTCTTGTCCATCGGGACCAACGATTTGATTCAGTACACGCTGGCCATAGACCGTGCCGATGATTCTGTAGCACACCTCTACGACTCGCTGCACCCTGCGGTACTGCGGTTGGTGGCTCACATCATACGTACCGCCAACCGTACCGGAATACCCGTGGCAATCTGTGGCGAGATCGCGGGAGACATCGTATTTACCCGGCTTCTGCTTGGTTTTGGGCTGCGGACGTTTTCCATGCACCCGGCACAACTGCTGACTGTGAAAAGAGAGGTATTGAGAAGTAATCTGCCTGATATCATACCGCTTGCGCAAAAAATACTTAAAGCCGATGATCCGGAGAGAATTCAAGGATTGTTGACAAAGCTGAATGGCTGATTTATACCTGTAAAAGATTTATACCGATCCAGATAAACTGCTTACCGGCTACGCATGAAAATAAACTGGCGCGAGAGGTGGAGATTATATGTACGGAAACACTGTTGCTGAATGGAAAACATACTCACAGCCATGCGTGATTGGCGGCAGGTTAAATATGCCTGCCGGCTACCGATAGTGTTAATACATGTCCACTGTTAACCTTCCAGGCCATGCTGAGTTTTTAGCCGTACGATGCAGGAAACCGATGTCGGTATTATTTATTCTACCTGGCGTGCCCCGGAACATGTATTTGCAGACCGTTAGCGCTACAAAATTCTGCTGACGATCCTTTTACATTAATGCAAGATTCCGATTCAATTGGCATCGTCGCTCCGCAAACCGCGCGTTTCGACACACCTCTGCATTTAAAAAGCGGACCCGTGCTCGAGAATTACGAGTTGGTTTATGAAACCTATGGCCAGCTCAATGCAGCCAGATCCAATGCTGTCCTGGTTTGCCATGCGCTCTCCGGTAATCATCATCTTGCGGGGGTTTACGCAGATAATCCCAAGAGCGGTGGGTGGTGGAATAATATGATCGGTGCGGGTAAATCCATCGATACGGACAAGTTTTTCGTAATGGGAGTCAACAACCTTGGCGGCTGCCATGGCTCTACCGGACCTGCCAGCATCGATGCAAGGACCGGTAAATGTTATGGCGCGAATTTTCCGTTAGTGACAGTGGAAGATTGGGTAAGAACACAGGTGCGATTGGCAGATCACCTTGGCATTGATCAGTTCGCCGCAGTGGCGGGCGGCAGCCTCGGCGGGATGCAGGCGTTGCAATGGACGCTTGATTTTCCGGACAGGGTGCGGCATGCATTGATTATTGCCGCTGCGGCAAAACTGACTGCGCAAAACATCGCTTTTAACGATGTGGCGCGCCAGGCCATCATCACCGACCAGGATTTTCACGGCGGAGATTACTATTCGCACGGCGTGGTGCCGCGGCGGGGTCTGCGGCTCGCGCGCATGCTGGGGCATATTACTTATTTATCGGATGACGCGATGGCCGCGAAGTTCGGGCGTGAGTTGCGTAACGGGGCGCTTTCATTCGGTTTCGACGTGGAGTTCGAAATAGAATCCTATCTCCGCTATCAAGGGGATAAATTCGCCGACCAGTTCGATGCAAACACTTATTTGCTAATGACCAAGGCGCTGGATTATTTTGACCCGGCGCACCAGCACGACAACGATTTGAGCGCGGCATTTCGCACCGCCAAGGCGAATTTCCTGGTGTTGTCATTTACCACTGACTGGCGTTTTTCGCCAGAGCGCTCCCGCGCCATTGTCGGGGCATTGCTGGATAACGAATTGAATGTCAGTTATGCGGAAATCACGTCCAGCCATGGCCATGATTCCTTCCTGATGGAAGATCGCCATTATCACAAGCTCGTGCGTGCTTATATGGACAATATTGCCATATGAGCCGGTTGCGGCGGCTCATATCATACGCATCAGGATTGAGAGGCAGTGCCTTTGAGAGGTGCCATAGTAAAAGACCAGTGGCTGATTGCGTCTTTTAGGGAGCCACCCTGGGTTAGGGGCCATAAACATCAACTCCACCCGAATAGTTGGCCAGATAGACCCTGCCGTTGGCGGGTGTTGGTGGCAGAAATTTATTGAACACGTAGGCCAGTGCCCAGTCCTGGCTGTCCCACAGCTTCTGGATGCGCGATGAGCCGTCAGCCCGGTGAACGAAGTTCTCAGGGTCGTAGGCCAGCAGACGGCCGTTGGTGATCTCCGAATTGGCGTTGCCATAGGGCACCGATGCCCATAACACTGCCGACCCCGGTGTCGAACCGTTGGCCGACAGACTGATCATGCCCCCCGGCATCCCCCCCACGCCTCCCGTATTCGGCGATGCCGTTTCGTCGCTCGATGCCAGGAAAGTCAGGGTAAGGTTGGCATTCACCTTCCAGGCGCGCAAGGTTACCGTTCAGGGCATCGAGGGCATTGGGAAGAATGTGAACCAGCCGATATATTTTGCCTTCGCATAGTTGCCGGTTATCTTCGCAGGTGCAAAGTCCTCATTTTGTGTCTTGCCGAACGCGCCGAGCCGCAAGATATAGACGATGCCATCTTTGCCCGCGCCGATCGCGCATTCCAGTTCAGGTATGATGCCCAGGCCGCCGGAGCCAAGGTCCATATCCGTAAAGGCGTCCGTGTTGCTGGCGCCGTCACCGTTATCATTGCCGTCTTCCTTCGGCTCCGGCAGCGTCGGGTCGTCGCCGTTACGCGCGGCGTCGCTGAACGGGGCAAACCAATCCGTGGCATGCAACCGGGCGGGGGTCGTCGTCGTGGCCGGGTCATACTGCAACTCCACCAGGCACTCGCCAAGATCGGCCGGCGGATCGAAGGCGCCATTGCCGGTCATGAGATACAGCTTGTTTCCCTGCACCGCCGGCGCCTGCGCACCCATCCAGATGCCGCCGCCCGAATACCTTGCGGTCGAGGACCAGGCCGCCGCGATCTTCGTGATGCCTTTCGTCGTTACGTCTACCGCGATCACCCAGCCGCGGTTGCTCGCGAGGCTCTCCGAGACGGAGCCGGCCGCGATGAAAACCGTCTTCGCACCGCCAATCGTCATCATGGCAAGGCCGCATCGCTGTTTGCGCGCCGCGCTCGAAAATTTCTGGCTGGCGATGCCGCCGCCCGGGTTGTAAATCGCGCCATCCAGGCTCAGCGGAGGAGCCAGATGCGACCCATCGACAATGCTGATCCAGTGGAACCAGAAGCTCGCCTTCGCCACGCCGCCATCGGGTGATGACCACGCCACACCGCCCCAGGCGCCATCGGCAAGGTCGAGTATGCCGGTGCTCAGGAAACCCCAGTGATCATTGATCAGGTAGGTGTCAATCGCCTTGCTGCCCCGTATCGCCACCCCCAGGCTTTGGCGCCAGATGGGCTGCCCTGTCATGGCGTCGTGGGCCTCGACATAGTCGGACATGATGCCGTGAATAACCAGGTCTCGAGTTTTCCCGTCGCGCGTTTTAATGCCTGGCGCGATCAGCGTGGTGGCTTCCGTGCCGCGACCGTCGCCATAAAGCGGAATGGTAAACAACCGCCGAATGCCCTTCTGCCGGATCGACGCCTGGGTGAAGATGGTTTCATGAAGGTTGGCATTGGAGCGGAAGGGCTCGAAGCCCCGCTGGGTGACTGCGATCGACATATGGGGACTCCTTTGTAACGAGGGTTGGGAGGCCAAGTAATGCACGGTTGGTTCGAAATCTGAGGAAACGATCCGGCCCGGCACGACTTCTCGACCATCATGGCGGTGCCCTCCGCTCACTTTGGCGGCTTGGCAAGGGAAAGGGATGTAGATGCCGTCTGCCCGCGACAATAATGGCAAGCCTGAACGCTTGACGACGCAACCTTGCAAGGCCCGGAGCTGGGGCAAAAAAGTATTTGCGTGCTTTTTTATTCAATTGAATTTCGATTTGATTATTTATTCTGAAATCAAAGTTGAGTATTTGATTCAGATGCCAGCAAAAGCGATACTGTTCGATTGGAGCGACGATCCCCAGGAGAAGCGTGTTCGTAAAGAACTCGTCCACCATTAGATTATTATCGATTCGCAATTTCATGAGTAGCCTTTGTCAAAAGATAAACTTTTCAAAAAACAATATCAAATGTCATTGGCGACGTACCGCGCAAAATGCTAACCCGGGCTGCATCCCCTTTCTTAAATCTCCCCAGGGCTTCCATATATGAATTCAAATCAATGGTCTGATATTCCCCCAG
>CAJDVB010000001.1_pt1 | contig 18889 bp, 16 predicted proteins | sample 7391231 | NCBI WGS metagenome assembly CAJDVB01 (sample SAMEA7055679, study PRJEB34461) | soil metagenome | biome: terrestrial ecosystem; feature: Peninsula; material: soil | place: Antarctica | collected 2016
GCCCAGCGACTGAGCAACCTCCAGCGAGCGCTTCCCTTGAGTGAGAAACGCATTTCGCGCCAGTAAATAGACATAAGGATAAAACGCCAGGACCATGACGATGATAACGCCCAGCCTGCTGCGTATATCCGGAAACCAGAATAGATCGGGACCCAGCCAGGCGCGCAGCGCCGTTTGCACCGGGCCGATGTAATCGAACAGGCCCAAGGCCACGAACGCGGTAACATATGCGGGAATGGCAAGCGGCAGCAATAACGCCCACGAAAAGAATTTACGGCCGGGGAACTCGCACACTGCGGTAAACCAGGCCAAGCTCACCCCCAATAGCGCGGAACCTACGGCCACGCCCACTGCGAGCCAGAACGTATTGACCAGCAGGCCCGCCAGTGTCGTTTCCACCAGATGTTGCCAGACATCGCCCGCCGGCACGAACAAGGACGAGATGACCGTGCCAACGGGCACGAGCACTACCGCAGCTACCAGAAAGGGGATTAGACGCCAGCCGTTTGAGGCCCGATAGGCGGAGCTTGAGGCGCTTAAAAACCCATTTTTCGTGCCTGAATCTGTCTTCGCTGAGCTAAGTGTTTCATCTCTCACATCCTTGACGCCTTATCGATAACCCGCGCGATCCATCAGTTTCACCGCTTCCGCCTGCAATTCCCCGGCTTTGGTTACGTTTATCGTATTTTGCTTGAATGTGCCCCAAGCGGCGACAGCCGGGTCGGGTTTTACCCTGGGATTGACCGGGTATTCCATATTCACGTCGGCAAAGAGATTCTGAGCTTTTTCCGATGACAGAAATTCGAGCAACCGGATTGCGGCCGGCGCGTTATGCGCGTATTTGGTAATCCCTGCCCCCGAGATATTTACGTGAACGCCGCTGCCTTCCTGGTTAGGCCAAAAAATCGCAAGTGGCAATGCCGGGTTTTTTTGCATCAGGCGGCCATAGTAATAGCTGTTGGCTATTGTGACATCGCATCGTCCCGCAGCGACGAATTCCATCGCCTTGGTTTCGTCGGAAAGAGGGTCGATAGCGAGATTGGCGACCCAGCCTTTGATAATTTCTTCGGTCCTGGCCGCGCCATGCTCAGCGATCATCATCGCGACCAGCGACTGGTTGTATACTTTCTTGGAAGTGCGCAGGCACAACCGTCCTTTCCATTGAGGTTCAGCCAGCGCTTCGTAGGTAGAAAGATCCGAAGGCTTTACTTTTTGTGTGTTATATATGATAGTGCGGGCCCGCACGGAGAGGCCAAACCACCGGTTCTGGGGATCGCGGAGGTAGGCGGGAACGTTTGTCTCAAGCGTTTTTGACTCGACGGGTCTCAACAGTCCTTCCTGGGCGGCCTCCCACAAATTGCCCGCATCCACGGTGATCAGCATGTCGGCAGGGGTGTTTTTCCCTTCCGCCTTGAGGCGCGCCAGCAATGGACCTTCTTTGTCAGTAACGAATTTTACATTGATGCCGGTATCTTTAGTGAAAGCGTCGAACATTGGCTTGATGAGCTGTTCGATCCGAGCCGAATAGACTACTACTTGTTCCGCGTGAGATGCGCTGGCGCCAAAGAAAATGGCAAAGCAAAATATTGCAGTAATATATTGATTGAGGAGCCGCAGAATAAGCCGCCGAGTTTTCCCACCAGGGCGTGAGGGCGACCTATAATGTATTTTGTCGGTAAAATCGGGCGTTCCCTGCATTGGGGTTTCCGGCCGCGGCATCGTCGTAGAAGCGCACATTGCGATGTCCGTTGCGAGCCTTGTCGTCCTCCCGATTTTTCCGGTAAAGTTGCCAGCCAAGCGCTCCATGCAAGTCTTGTTCAGATATTTTTTTAACCAGGCATTTAACATCATTATTTACTCCGGATATCAACAGTGAGATCAACCAAATACCATTATAAATGATAATAATTATCAGTAGAGCATCGCATTAAAATACTATGGATAAACTACAGCCGAGTCCGCCTAATATTCGCCTGCAAGAGCTTCTTGCTATTCCGGAAAGACAACGTACCGAAGCCGAATGGGATGAGATCAACGAGCTTGAGATTACGCTTACTCCTGTCAATCGCGCTATGACTTCCGAGCGGAGCACCTCGGAGCGGAACAACGCAGAGCGAAACGCTTCGGAACGAAACGCCTCGGAGCGCAACTCTTCTGCTGAGCGAAACGTGCGGCGCAAGGGGATGCCGACACCCGATCAGTTCAAGTCCCGTGACGGTACGCAAGGAAAGCGCCCCCTGAAGAAGCTTCGCAAGCGGCCCAAACCCGCCGCGCTGCAGTAACAGCGCCTTGCCATGGATAAGCTGTACAGATAGCCCGCTGGCTTATTGCTTATTTTATTGAAGTAACGTCAATGGGAGGCTTATGCAACTTACCACTACCCCGAGCATTGAGGGAAAGCGCATTACGAAATACTGCGGAGTCATCGCCGGCGAAGCGATCCTAGGCGCCAATTTGTTTAAAGACCTTTTTGCCGGAATCCGTGACCTCGTGGGAGGACGCTCCGCAACCTATGAAAAAGAACTGCAGCGCGCGCGGGAAATCGCGCTTGACGAGCTACAGCGACGCGCCCAGGACCTCGGTGCAAACGCGGTAATCGGCATCGATATCGATTACGAGATAATGGGTAAGGAAAATGGAATGCTGATGGTTTCGGCTAGTGGGACGGCGGTAATCGTTGAATAGGGGCTGCCAAAGCGCAATCTCTCCGAATTGATCAAGCCTCTATCGATGAGAGGCGGAAGCGGGCTCTACGCAGCCAACATCCGTTGACTGACAAGATCCTATCGATTGGCAATGGCTGCTGCTGTGGAGAGCAAGTGCTTACCACGGAATGGGCTTGCCATCATAGGCGATGAATGTACCCGAATCTGCCAAGGCGAGGCCGCTGATGACGCGGCGCATGCCGGATACGCTCTTTGCTGTGGAGATTAATGCGTTCTTGCCACCCATATCGGTCTGCACCCATCCGGGGTGCAGTACCACTGCAATGATTCCCGCTGTTTTCAGGTCAATGGCAAGGCTTTTAATAACCATATTTACGGCCGCCTTGCTGGACCGGTACAGGTAGCTGCCGCCCCTGTCGTTCTCCGCAATGCTGCCCATCTTGCTGCTGATGGTCACGATCATTTTTTGACTGCTTCGGGCAACATGCGAGTTAAATGCCTGGGCCATTTTCAGCGTTGCCATGGTATTAACACGAAATTCATGGGCCCAAGCCTCATAATCGATACTATTGAAAGCGCCCGCAGGAGAGTCCGTATAAATTCCCGCGTTGTTGAGAAGCAGATCGATCGGCTCGGCGGCTGACGATTGTGCCAATCCCTCGATTTGCGCATGATCAGCAACATCGAGCGCATGTACGGTAACCTGTCCAGGATAGCCGGCGGCCAGCGTATCAAGCGCATCTGATTTTTCCGGATGACGAGTGCAAGCTAAAATGCGCCAGCCCTCTGCGGCATACTGCCTGCAAAATTCCAACCCAATCCCGCGATTGGCCCCTGTGATTAATGCAGTTTTCATATTTCTCTCCTCATGCGCCTGCCGGTCTACCGGAAATATACCGCGCTGCCTGATGCTATAAAGAAATATCGGAGGGCGAATATCCCGGGTAACGAGACACCGCCGTTTAATTTGCATACTCGCTCATTATGTATAAAAAATGAAACGAATGGCAATATAAAAGGAGCGAAAGACATGACTCAGCGGATTGCACTGGTAACGGGCGCGTCCAGCGGTATCGGAAGGGCTGCCGCCGAACTTCTTGCGCAAAATGGCTATTATGTATTTGCCGTGGCGCGGCGCTTGTACAGGCTGGAAGAGATTCGTTCTGACCGCATCGAGCCAATAGAACTGGACGTGACCGATGAAGAAGGCATTAACCGTGCGGTGAGTCACATTATATCGACCAAGGGGCGCATCGATTTGCTGGTCAACAACGCAGCGCTTTGCCAGTTGGGCGCTATCGAATGTGTTTCGATGGAGGCTGCACATCGGCAGTTCGAAGTTAACGTTTTCGGCTATGCACGGTTCATGCAAGCGGTCCTCCCGCATATGCGGGAGCAGAAATCGGGATCAATAGTCAATATCGTTTCCGCTCTGAGCAGGATATCAGTGCCCGGTTTTGGTTGGTATGCGGCTACCAAGTATGCCATTGAAGCGCTAACCGATGCCCTGCGTGGCGAGGTGATGGAATTCGGGATTAAAGTTGTGCTCATTGCGCCTGGCCTAATAAAGACGGAGTTTGTTCCCAACCAGCTAAGGTTATTAAAGACCGTTGCGCATCCGCCGGCCTACAAAAAACTTATCGACGGCGTGCATAACCTTCTGGCTGGCGAACCCCGAGCACCCGGTCCTGAAATTATCGCTAAAGCGGTGCTTGATGCAGTCACGTCTTCGGTTCCACCGGTAAGACATGCACTTCCCTTCGATTCCAGGATCTCGGTCATGGCCAGGTGGCTGTTGGGTGGCCGCATCTTTGCCTGGACGGTCCGATTCCAGATGAGGTTCTCCAGGCGATAATGGACTTGACGATTCGAAGACCAGAACTATGGCCTCATTCGATAGCGTAGCTTTCTGGCATGTCTGTTTTAACAGGCTGGTTGCTGTCGGCCAGCTTGCGCCGTCAATCTGTCGGTGCTTCTTTCGATGAAGAAAAGAGGTCCCATGCCGCGATGAAGAGCGCTGCAATTACAGGTCCGATGACGAAGCCGTTAAGGCCGAAAAGGACCATGCCTCCCAGTGTTGAGATGAGAATTACATAGTCGGGTATTTTGGTATCCCTGCCGACGAGTATGGGGCGCAAAATGTTATCCACGAGCCCGATCACGAGTACGCCGAAAGCGATGAGAGTGACACCCTGCCAGACAGCTCCGGTAAAGAGAAAATAGATCGCTACCGGCACCCAGATCAGTCCGGCTCCGACTGCGGGCAACAGGGAAAGGAAGGCCATCACAAAGCCCCATAGCAAGGCGCCTTGAATGCCGAGGAACGAAAACATTATTCCCCCTAGCGTGCCTTGCACCGCGGCGACAACAACGTTGCCCTTTACGGTAGCGCGAATAACCGTAGTGAACTTGCTGAATAGATGCCGCTTGTGCTCCATGCTGAGCGGCATCGCATGTTTGATCCTGATGGAAAGAGCAGCGCCGTCGCGCAACAGGAAAAACAGCAGATACAGCATGATGCCGAAGCTGATGACGAATTCAAAAGCGTTCTGACCGATACTGAGAGCGTGCATTGCGATAAATTGACTGCCTTCCAAAGCGCCGGTCGATAGCATATCCTGCAGCTCGGAAACACTGGTGAGCCCGAACCGATCCAGCAGGTTGGTTACCCACGGCGGCATCGCACCCATGATCTGCTGAAAATAAGCACCGAAATTAAGCTGTCCAGACCGGATTCCTTGGTAAACGAGTGCCCCCTCCTGCAGCAGCGAAATCGTCATTATCGTAACCGGAAGAATCACTATGATCAGGCAGAGCAGGAGGGTGGTGAGCGCGGCAAGATTCTGTCGCTGGTTCATGATGGCCAGCAATCGGCGATGAAACGGTGTAAAGATGATGGCAAGAACCGAGCCCCAAAATACTGCGCCATAGAAAGGCAAGAGAATCCACCCGAATGCCACGGTGACGAAAACCAGTAGGAGCAGGAAAGTTTTTTGTTGGAGCTCCACAGTATTCATATAATCCAGATGGTCAGGTAAAGAACATATTTGTAGGCCGAATCGTATCTTAACTCAGCCCCAGGATAGATAGTGATGTTGAAAAAAATGAGACCAAGTTTGTGCAGTTAACCTGTGTTCAGGACACGGCAATGGCCGGGTTGGTGGTCACGTTGGGAAGCGCCCTGAAAAGCGTCTCGGGCATACTGATGTGAGTACGAATGTTTGGCTAGATGCCCGTCTGGCGAAGACTGAAGCGCTCATAACAGACGTTGAATGTACTCATGACGGCGTCTTCCGTTTGAATTGATTATGAGTTGGACACGTGACGGTTTGATTATCGGGCCGCCGGATTCGACGAGCGGATGAGCTGTGCCGAATCTAGTCACTTTTCGCTGCGATTCTTTAAGTCCGATAGGCTGCTAGCGAATCAAGCCAAGCTTATACATATCAACATATCAGTTTTTTAGCATTGCATCCAATCCCGCCAGTGCAATTTGCGCGTCCTCATGAGATCTCACACCGCTCACTCCTACAGCGCCGATGAACTGGCCATCCACTATGATGGGTAAACCGCCTTCGATCGGCAGGGTTCCGGGTAGGCCGAGATAACGCAGGCGTCCGCCAGTGACGTGTTCTTCCCACACTTTGGTGGGACGTCGAAATGCAATCGCAGCGCAGGCCTTCTGAATCGCGACATCAACGCTGCCGAACTGGGTATTATCGAGGCGCAGCAGGTAAACCAGGTGAGCCCCGTCATCAACGATTGCAATCACCACCGGCCAGTTATTGCGTCTGGCCTCCGCTTCCGATGCGGCGACAATGATTTTGGCGTCATCGAGCGTGAGGGCAATCTTGTTATTCATGATTATTGATCCGGCAGGCAAGCAACTTTGTGAATATGTCATTGCCGGCCTGGATCGGGCTCCGGTTCAAGCTTGAAGTGACGAGATACATGATATTCCTCACCGAATATATAACATCCGGGAATCGGGAAAGAATGAAGGAGCGGGTATGCGAGTTTTGGTGTACCAAAAAAAGCACGCCATAATTTCTCGGCGTGCCTTGTCTGCGAACAAAAGGCTCACAACAGCGGGACAATCAATAAGGCAACAATGTTCATGATCTTGATGAGCGGGTTGATCGCGGGCCCTGCGGTGTCTTTGTAGGGGTCGCCGACAGTATCGCCAGTCACGGCCGCTTTATGCGCTTCCGAACCCTTGCCGCCAAAGTGGCCATCCTCAATGTATTTTTTGGCATTATCCCAGGCTCCGCCACCGGCAGTCATGGAAATCGCCACAAAAATACCCGTGATGATGGCGCCGATCAGAACACCACCCAAGGCGACGGGACCAAGTAAGAGGCCGACGAGTAGCGGCACCGCCACGGGCAGCAACGAGGGAACAATCATTTCCTTGATGGCAGCCTTCGTTACCATATCCACGGCTCTGGAATAGTCCGGCTTTGCGGTACCTTCCATGATCCCGGGAATCTCCTTGAACTGGCGGCGCACTTCCACCACCACCGAACCGGCAGCCCGACCGACAGCCTCCATTGCCATGGCGCCGAACAGGTATGGCACCATGCCGCCGAGGAACAAGCCGATGATTACCATGTGATCGGATAAATCAAAAGTCACGAGTTTGCCGCCCGTGGAAAGCGCATGAGTGTAATCGGCGAATAGTACCAGCGCGGCCAAGCCGGCAGAGCCGATGGCGTAGCCTTTCGTTACCGCCTTGGTAGTGTTCCCTACCGCATCCAGCGGGTCCGTGATATCGCGTATCTCCGATGGCAAACCCGCCATTTCCGCAATTCCGCCGGCATTGTCGGTAATCGGTCCGTAGGCGTCGAGCGCCACGATGATGCCTGCCATCGACAGCATCGAGGTGGCGGCAATGGCGATGCCATAAAGGCCCGCCAACTCCTGGGCACACCAGATGGAGACGCAAACAGCAAGTACCGGAGCGGCAGTCGATTTCATGGACACACCCAGACCGGCGATTACGTTGGTGCCGTGGCCGGTGCTCGAGGCTTCAGCGATATGCTGTACTGGCCCATATTCGGTGGAGGTGTAGTATTCGGTAATCCACACCAGGGCGGCAGTCAGCACCAGACCTACGAGTCCGGCGAGGTATAGATTCATTGATGAAACCAGTTTGCCGTCAATCATCACCCCTTCGCCCAGCATTATCGTCGTGATGGGATAAAAAGCGATCGCAGCCAGTATGCCGGCAACCGAGAGGCCGCGATAAAGTGCGTTCATGATCTTTCCGCCCTCGCGCGCTTTGACGAAGTAGCAACCGATGATGGAAGCGATAATGGAGAATCCCCCCAGCACCAGCGGATAGAGAACCGCATTGGGACCGGCATTCGTAATCAGCAGCCCACCCAACAGCATGGTGGCGATGATGGTCACGGCGTATGTCTCGAACAGATCGGCAGCCATTCCCGCGCAGTCGCCGACATTGTCGCCGACATTGTCGGCAATGACTGCCGGGTTGCGCGGATCATCCTCGGGAATGCCGGCTTCCACCTTGCCCACCAGATCGGCGCCAACGTCGGCGCCTTTAGTGAAAATGCCGCCGCCGAGACGAGCGAAAATGGAGATCAGCGAGCTACCGAAAGCGAGACCTACCAAGGCGTGAGTCGCATCCGATTGAGTGGTGCCCAAGCCGGCGGTAAGGAAGGCATAATAGCCGGCTACGCCCATCAAGCCCAGACCCACCACGAGCATGCCGGTTATCGCGCCGCCTCTGAACGCCACATTCAGCGCCGCATCGAGACCCTCTCTTGCAGCTTCTGCGGTACGAACATTGGCTCGCACAGAAACGTTCATGCCTATATAGCCTGTCAGACCCGACAAAAAAGCACCGATGAAAAACCCGACAGCAGTTTTCCAACCTAATGCCAGAAAAATGGCTACCAGTAAAATCACACCAACGATACTTATGGTCGTGTATTGGCGATTCAGGTATGCGGAAGCACCCTCTTGAATGGCAGCGGCAATTTCCCGCATGCGTTCGTTGCCTGTCGGCAACGCGACAATCCATTTTATCGAAACCACTCCGTACAGGAGCGCAGCCATCGCACAAGCAATCGCGATGATTAAACCAGTAGCCATTTAAATCTCCAGTTAAAGTCGGACTGCTTGAAAACACACACAGAAATTCCAATCCCGTCAAATTCGAGGGATTCAGATCGTAAAGTCATCCAGTTTTTTCGCAACCGCTACATTTTTCAGTCGCACGTAGTCCGGCAGGCCATCCTTATAGGGAGGGTAATCCTCTCCCTGGATAAGAGGAACCAGATATTCCCTGCATTTGTCGGTGATGCCGAAGCCATCCTCGCTGATGAAATTCGCTGGCATCATTTTCTCGACGTTGGCAACGTCGGAAAGTTGCGCCATGCCCACCTTCCACTCATAGGGCTGGTTGGAAACGCGTTCTATGGTAGGCATTACGGCGTTATGTCCATTGACGGCGAATTCCACCGCCGCCTTGCCCATCGCGTAAGCCTGCTCTACATCGGTTTTCGAGGCGATATGACGCGCGGCACGTTGCAGATAATCCGCTACTGCCCAATGGTATTTAAGGCCGAGCTCCTCCCTGACAATATTTGCCACAACAGGGGCAACACCGCCCAGTTGAGCGTGACCGAAAGCGTCACGTATGCCCTGGTCGGAAAGGAATTTGCCGTCTCCCCCTTTTACGCCCTCGGATACCACTACCGAGCAGTAGCCGAATTTTTTGACATTACTATCTACCTTGACGGTAAATTTCGCTTTATCGAAGGGAATCTCGGGAAAGAGAATGACAACCGGGATTTCACGGTCGACGCTGGATGCCAGGCCGCCCGCTGCCGCGATCCATCCGGCATGGCGCCCCATCACTTCCAGCACAAATACCTTCGTCGATGTCTTTGACATGCTGGCGACGTCAAAGCTGGCCTCGAGCGTGGATACGGCGATGTATTTTGCCACCGAGCCGTATCCGGGGCAGCAGTCTGTAATGGGTAGGTCGTTATCCACCGTTTTCGGTACATGAATGGCCTGGATGGGATAGCCCAGCGTATCTGCGAGCTGCGAGACCTTGAGGCAGGTGTCGGCGGAATCACCGCCGCCATTATAAAAAAAGTAGCCAATGTCATGCGCCTTGAATACCTCGATCAATCGTTCGTACTCACGCCGGTTTTGTTCGAGACTTTTCAATTTGTAACGGCAAGAGCCGAATGCTCCCGAGGGAGTATGGCGCAGGGCGCTGATTGCCGAGGCGGAATCCTTGCCGGTATCGATCAGATCTTCAGTTAGGGCGCCGATGATGCCGTTGCGGCCCGCATAAACTGCGCCTATCTTCCCTTGTTGCTGGCGGGCGGCTTCGATAAGGCCAGCGGCCGAGGCGTTGATGACGGCGGTGACACCGCCGGACTGAGCATAAAAAGCATTTTTTGCTACCATGATTCCCCCTGATTATTCCAAAATTTTGATTCTGCTGCGCATTGCACCATGCGTTTGAGACCTTGGCGCTACCGTCTTGGCCGCAACAATGCATCGGGCAGTTTATTAGCTCTGCCGCTGCTGTGTTGCTGTTCACGGATTAAAACGGCGGCGATATCATAAAGCTCAAGTCCGCCAAGGGTCTTGATTGAGGTTTATTTCAGTGAAGCAAAAATAGCGTCGCGAATATTTTCCACCGATCCTACCCCCGCTATTTTGACGTACTTGGGAGCGCCCCTTCCGCCGCTGACTGACCATTTAGCATAATATTCCACCAATGGTTCGGTCTGGGCATGATAGGTTTCCAGCCGTTTTCTCACGGTTCTCTCTTTATCGTCGTCGCGCTGTATCAGCGGCTCGCCGGTTATATCGTCTCTCTCATCCATAGCAGGCGGATTGAATATCACATGATAAATACGGCCCGAGGCGGGATGCATGCGCCGGCCCGACAAGCGCCTGATGATCTCTTCGTCAGGTACGTAAATTTCGACTACAAAATTGATGGGTACGCCGGCGGCCTTCATTGCATCCGCCTGGGGAATGGTGCGGGGAAAACCGTCGAAGAGGAAACCTTTTACGCAATCGGGCTGTGCAATGCGTGCTTTGACCAAGCCGATAATAATATCATCGGAAACCAGCCCACCCTCATCCATGATTTTCTTGGCCATGATACCCAACTCGGTACCAGCCCTGACTGCCGTGCGGAGCATATCGCCCGTGGAGATCTGGGGAATACCGAAATGTTCCTTGATGTAATTGGCCTGCGTCCCTTTTCCCGCGCCGGGGCCGCCTAATAGAACAATTATGATTATTTCCCCTTATGTCTTTCCATGATCTCCACCTTATAAGGTGGAGCTAGAGGTATTTCTTCATTATTTCCGGTAAGTATAGCGCAGCCGAGCATGAGGCTCGAACTTTTTGCTTCAATTTTATGATCGAGAAGCTTCAATATATTCTTCTTGCTTCATGGGGCGTGCCGCCGGCAAAATCAGAAATCCATTCACAGGGTCGGCGAGCTATCCAGCTTCAGCAATTGCTCTTTCAGCTTCACCAGCGTTGCACAAAAATTGCCAAGCCTGTTTTTTTCCTGCTCCACCACCTTGGCGGGGGCACGCTCGATGAAGCTGTTATTGGCCAGTTTGCTCTCCGCCTTGGCGACTTCTGCTTCGATGCGGTCAATTTCCCGGGCCAGCCGTTCGCGCTCGGCTACTATATCCACTTCGATTTTAAGCATCAATCGAAATTCGCCCACGATTGCAACCGGCGCATCGGCGTGGGGCAAGCCGTCGCGCGCGATTTCGATGCTTGAGAGTTTAGCCAGCGCCATCAGGTAAGGAACAAATTCAGCGAGCGTTTGCTCATCTCCTGCAGCCAGCAGGGGAATCCTTGATGCTGGAGACAGATTCATTTCGCCGCGCAATGTCCGGCAGGCGTTGATCATTTCCTTGAGTGCGGCGATCCGGCCGGTTGCATATTCGCTGATCTTCCCGGGGTCAGCTTTCGGATAGGGCTGTAACATGATGCTCGCGCCTTGCTTGCCGGCCAGCGGCGCGATGTTCTGCCACAACTCTTCGGTAATAAAGGGAATAATGGGATGAGCCAGCCGTAATGTTGTCTCCAATACGCGCGCCAGCGTGCGGCGGGTGGCGCGCTGTGCAGCAGCGCTGCCGTCATTCAACTGTACTTTGGCAAACTCCAGATACCAGTCGCAATACTCGTCCCAGACTAATTCATAGATTTCCCGTGCCGCCATGTCGAAGCGGTAATCGCGATAAGCCTGGGTGACCGCGAGTTCCGCCAATTGCAAACGGCTGATGATCCACTTGTCGGCATCGGAATATTCCAATGTCGGCACTTCATTGAGTCCTGAAGTCAAAACAGCCGTTAAACCCGTATCTTTTCCCTCGCAATTCATTAAAACGTAACGACTGGCGTTCCAAAGCTTGTTACAAAAATTCCGGTAGCCCTCGCAGCGCTGCATATCGAATTTTATATCACGGCCATGAGAGGCGAGACTGGCGAACGTAAAACGCAGTGCGTCGGCACCGAATGCGGGAATGCCTGCAGGGAAATGCTTTCGCGTAATTTTCTCGATGGATTCGGCCTGTGCGGGGTTCATAAGGCCCGTGGTGCGCTTGGAGATCAGGTCCGGCAATTCAATGCCATCGATGAGATCCAGCGGGTCAAGCACGTTGCCCTTGGACTTGCTCATCTTATGACCTTCCGCATCGCGTATCAGCCCGGTTATATACACCTCTCGGAACGGCACTTTGCCTGTGAAATACAGCGACATCATCACCATGCGCGCCACCCAGAAAAAGATGATGTCAAAACCCGTGATCAGAACCGACGTCGGCAGAAAAGTCCGGAGTTCAGGTGTTTCTCCGGGCCAGCCGAGGGTGGAGAATGGCCATAGCGCCGATGAAAACCAGGTATCGAGTACGTCCTCTTCCTGGATGAGCTTGCGTTCGCCAGCCAGCCGCTGCGCCTCCTCCAGGCTATGTGCGACAAAGATGTTATTGTCCTCGTCATACCAGGCAGGAATTCGGTGCCCCCACCACAATTGACGCGAAATACACCAGTCCTGAATGTTTTCGAGCCATTGGTTGTATACATGACTCCAGTTTTCCGGAATAAAACTGATCTCACCGCTCGCTACCACTTTCAGCCCAGCTTTGGCCAGACCATCCATCGCCACATACCATTGATCGGTGAGCATTGGCTCGATGACCGCGTGGGTTCGGTCTCCGCGGGGCACCATCAGTTTGTGCGGCTTGGTCTCGATCAGAAGACCTTGTTCTTCCAGATCGGAAATGATTTTTTTGCGAGCATCCGAACGGTCCATGCCCTGATACTGTGTGGGTGCCAACTCGTTGATTTTTCCGTCCAGCGTGAGGATGCCGAGCGGAACGAGCTTGTGCCGCTTCCCAACCTGGTGGTCATTGAAGTCATGTGCGGGGGTAATTTTCAAGCAGCCGGTACCAAATTCCGGATCCACATACGTGTCGGCGATTATAGGAATGCTTCGCTCACATAATGGAAGGCGCACGTGGCGACCGATCAGGTGGCGATAGCGGGGGTCGTCCGGATGTACGGCGACCGCCATATCGCCCAGCATGGTTTCGGGACGTGTCGTGGCGACAATCACCCTTGCCGGCTCTGCGTCGTCCAGATCTATTTCTCCGTCTTTCTCGAGCGGATAGAGAATATGCCAGAGAGATCCTTCCTCCTCTACGGATATCACTTCCAGATCGGAAACCGCGGTCTGCAGCACTGGATCCCAATTTACCAGCCGTTTGCCCCGATAGATGAGGCCATCGCGGTAAAGCCGGACGAAAGCTTCAGTAACGGCTCGGGACAATCCTGGGTCCATGGTGAAGCGTTCGCGCGACCAGTCGCAGGAAGCACCCAGCCGCCGCATCTGGCGACTAATGGTGGAGCCGGATTCAGTTTTCCATTGCCATACGCGCTCGATGAATTCTTCCCGCCCCAGGTCGCGGCGATCGATATTCTGCTGATCCAGTTGGCGTTCCACCACAATTTGCGTTGCGATCCCAGCATGATCCATGCCCGGTTGCCATAGCGTGTTTTCTCCGCACATGCGGTGATAACGTGAAAGCGCGTCCATCAAGGTGTGCTGGAAAGCGTGGCCCATGTGCAGTGTGCCGGTTACGTTGGGCGGGGGCAGCATAATACAGTAGGCGGGAACTGCCCCTGTTTCGGCGGGTGTTCCATCGGACACGGATTTGAAATAGCCGGCGGATTCCCATCGCGAATACCAGCGGTTTTCGATGGTACGGGGATTAAAGCTTTTTTCGAGTTCCATGGATATTGACGGGGGAGGCGGGAAACCGGCAATTATAACGGAAGGTACGGATGCAAACAGTGAGACGGTTATCGTCGAGGTGATGTTTACACTGGAGCGGCGGCTAGCAACCTGTCGGACTTAAAGGAAATCGGCTGCAAAAGCGTCTGGCTGGTTCATATGTCGCTGCTCTTTCAGCCAATAGAATAACTATTGGCCTTCAAAATCCTCAAAATCTGCCCTCACCCAGTCACTTTTTCGCTGCGATTCTTCAAGTCCGACAGGCTGCTACGGTGATGAGGGCGAGCTGATGCGCGGGGCGGTGACCCAAAGCCGAAAGCCGCGCTCAAAGTCCGAATAAGCGGGATTCCAGCGACTGAACCAATATTTTTCTCGTGTCGGCATTCAGGTCGACCTCCGCATCCCCGAGCGCGGCATCCAGAATTTGCTCCAGTAGCGATGTAATATCAGGCTGAGGCGACAGCATTTCAGGCGCCAGATACACCATTTCAGTGAGTGTTGGTATCTCGTCTACTGCTATCAACGGTCTCTGCTCTAATGCAGTTCCGTGAGCAGCACTATGAAAAGCCTCGGCTTTGCCATCCGTTTCAACCGAGGCTGAAGCCGATGGGTTGCCTTGGTGCTTGCGCAGCAACGCTTCGAGCTTGCTCAGAATTTCGTTGTAATCAGCTTCTGGCGTCGTTTCATCGCTGCTGTTTGTCATGGAAGTGCCGGAATTCGTGAATAGGTGGAATGGTGGCGGGGGAGAGGAATATCCGGGAGAGGGACGGATGCAGGATATATTCACAACTCTTCCTAGATCCTAGTTTAACTATACCGCTCCAAGCTTATGATGGCGAATTTCATATCCCCGGTCCTGATAGAAGCGATAGCGCTTTCGCGCCGCTTGCGTATCTTCCGGCGTGGTGCCGGCGATTTCGATCAAGCGCCGGAAGCGGCTGAAGAATGAAGGGTTTTCAGCATCCAGGTTGAGCAGGACATCATCGTGTGGAAGACTCGCGGCGTAGCCAAGTATGACCGGTGTCACATTGGCTAGTTTGTCTTCAGCACGGCAGTGAGGAATAAAATCGATTGAAGAAAAAGTCCATAGAAGATTATCCAGTCGCTCGATCATTTTTATATCGGTCGTATAAATCATTACCTTGAAGCCTTTCCCCAACGCTTTGGCGACGAGACGGCAAGCGGTATGAAGTTTATCCCCACTGCCAGAGTAGAAGTCGATCTCGGTCATGCCAGTCTATTTCGATTTATGTTCAGCAGACCCTTTTTTTGTCGCCCGCCCGATCAGAAATTGTGTCAGTAGGGGCACAGGTCGGCCTGTGGCCCCTTTTTCCTTGCCGGATTTCCAGGCAGTACCCGCGATATCCAGGTGAGCCCATCGATATTTCTTCGTGAAACGCGACAGGAAGCAGGCTGCGGTAATGGTTCCGGCGGCGCGGCCACCAATGTTGGCGATATCGGCAAAATTACTTTTCAGTTGTTCCTGGTACTCGTCCCACAATGGCAGTCGCCAAGCGGGATCCGCCGCTTGCCCGGAAGCCTGCAGCAATTCCTCCGCCAGTTCTTCATCCGCGCTGAGCAATCCCGACGCAACATGGCCGAGCGCGATGACACAAGCACCGGTAAGGGTCGCAATATCTATTACGGTCTCGGGTTCATAGCGCTCGGCATAAGTCAGCGCATCGCACAGGATCAGTCGTCCTTCAGCATCAGTGTTGAGAATTTCCACGGTTTGCCCGGACATGCTGGTAACGACATCGCCGGGCTTGGTGGCATTGCCACCAGGCATATTCTCGGTGGTGGGGATGATGCCGATCACATTGACGGAAAGCCGCATTTTCGCCACCGCCGTAATGGTGCCGAGCACGCTGGCCGCGCCGCACATGTCGTACTTCATTTCATCCATTTCCGCTGCGGGCTTCAAGGAAATGCCACCGGTATCAAAAGTGACACCTTTGCCCACCAGCACGACCGGTTTTTCCTTCTTCGTTCGCCCCCAGTATTCCAGCGCGATCAGCTTGGCGGGTTGCTGGCTGCCACGGGCAACAGCCAGCAATGCGCCCATGCCGAGCTTCTCCATGTCCTTCTGCTCCAGAACGGTAACCTTGAGCTTATAAGCTTTGGCCAAGTCGATGGCCTGCTCCGTCAGGTAGGTCGGGGTACAGATGTTGGGCGCAAGATTGCCTAAATCCTTGGCCAGATTCATGCCATCGGCAATGGCAAGGCCCTGCTGCAGAGCTTCCTCGCTGGCGGCAAGTTCTACACGGCTGCCGTCGTTCATTGTGCAAAGCGTAACTTTACGAAGATGCGGTTTGGTTTCTTCCACCTGGCTCTTGAGCCGATCGAAGCGATACCTGCTTTCCATCGCGATAATGGCGGTTTGTGAAACTTTCCATGCGGTTTCACGATTTTTGACCGGTACCTCATTCAAAAACAGAGTGGCGTCGGTAGCGCCTGTGCCATGCAGCGCCTTGAATGAGCTGCGTACCACATCGCAGTATGCTTTATCGCTAAGTGCTTGTTCCTTGCCGAGTCCCACCAGCAGTATTCGCTCGCACAAGGTGTTGGGTACGTTGTGCAGTACCAATGCAGAGCCTGCCTTACCTTCCATATCGCCGCTGCGCAATAGGCCGCCGATATACCCATCGGCTATCTTGTCCATGGCTTCCGCCGCTTCGGTCAATTTGCGCGGCTCGAATACGCCCACCACCACGCACGCGCCGCGCTGTTTCTCCGGGTTTCCGTTTTTTATATTAAATTTCACCACTTGCTCCTTGATCAGGGGTCTTGCCGACAGTTTATTCAAGCCGGATAATGCTTGATTATCGCCGGACTGTCCGCATAAAGTCAAAGCGGACAGTAAACGGTTTACAAAAGCCCCGTGACTGGATTCTCTGTCCCAGGCGGCGCGGTAAGTACGATGAATAAGCGATCCCAACCCGGATGTTTCATAAATTGACGCGCGCCCTTGCTGGTCTTTTGTTTCGTATGAAAATTTCGTTCAGTCAGGCGTATGAATAACTACGCCACTCTTTCACAAAATCCCCCTACAAAACAAAATTCATCACGCGAATTTATGAAACATCCGGGTTAATATTGTCATGATGAAGCCCAAGACTGCTCATAAAGAAAAATCAGCAAATGACTATCAGGCAAAGCTTGCTGCCCCGTTTGCCGTACTCGGTCTTCGCATCGAGGAAGACTGGCTGACCGATATAGCGTACCTGCCAGTCGATACGCCTTTACTTGCGCCGCGCACTGCCTTGGCCAAGGAAGTCTGCAAGCAGCTGCAGGCGTATCTGGCTGATCCGGATTTCGTATTTGATCTATCGATGCACATTGGCGGCACGGTTCACCAGCGCAGGGTATGGCGTGCCATTCAGGACATCTCCAGCGGGACAACCTGCAGTTATGGCGATATCGCTGCACAACTGCATTCAGCCCCGCGTGCCGTGGGGCAGGCATGCGGGGCCAACCGGCTTCCGATAATTATTCCCTGTCATCGCGTTATTGCTAAAAACGGCGGGCTGGGCGGGTTTATGAATGCGAGCGACGGTGTCCCGCTTACTATCAAACGCTGGCTGTTGCACCATGAAGGGGCCTGAGCTTGACTCATGCTTGTTGGACGAATTCTCGGATGCCTTGTGGCTGGAAGACGGTTTGTCGCGTAATACGCTGGAAAGCTACCGCAGCGATCTGCAACAATTCCGCCAATGGCTTGCTAAACAGAGAGAGCAAAAACAGAATGATAGCTTGCTGGTAGCGGCGACTCATCCGGATCTGTTGGAGTTTCTTGCATGTAAGGTTTCCGCCAGAGTGAAGGCGAGCACTACCAGCCGCGAACTGTCGAGTTTAAAGCGATTCTACCGTTTCCTGTTGCGCCAGGGGAAAATTAAGGCTGATCCAAGTCTCAATATTGATACGCCCAAGCTGCCCCGTAATTTGCCCGCGAGCCTCACTGAAGCGGATGTGGAAGCATTGCTTGATGCGCCCGATGTCAAGGTCCCGTTGGGGTTGCGTGATCGCACCATGCTTGAAGTGCTATACGCGAGCGGACTCCGCGTATCTGAACTGATCAGCCTGGAAAGCCCGCAAATCAGCCTGAACATGGGTATTGTACGAGTGATCGGCAAGGGTGGGAAAGAACGGCTGACGCCTTTGGGTGAGGACGCGCTAGAGTGGGTCGCTCGCTACACAAGAGAGACCAGACCGGGGTTGCTGAAGGGGAGATTGAGTAACGCACTGTTCATTACCAGCCGTGGCTCGGCCATGACACGCCAGGCTTTTTGGTATCTGATCAAACGTTATGCGCGGCAGGCCGGCATCGCCAAGCCATTGTCGCCGCATACGTTGCGTCATGCTTTTGCTACGCATCTGCTCAACCATGGTGCTGATTTACGCGTTGTGCAACTGCTGTTGGGCCATGCAGATATTTCCACCACGCAAATCTACACTCACGTGGCGCGCGAACGGCTGAAGCGTATTCATGCCATGCATCATCCACGAGGGTGATTGATAGCTTTTCATCCATCACGATCCAGATGGGTGAGTGCGAATTTTTTACCTGTAGAATTGCGGCCATTCTATTTGTTTCTTCCTCCTCTGCTAGAGGAGGCTCTAGCGTTAGCTCTAGCGACTTAAGCGAGCTGATGATTGATAGAAATTATCGCCACTCTACATAACGGTACTGACAAATAAGGAAAGGAGAAATCATGCGTAATCAATTATCAGTTATTTCCATGGCGATAGTCTTGACTATGGCCGGCTGTGCCAGTACGCCTGAAACGCAGAATAACAGAACTCGAGACACGGCTATAGGTGCGGGGATCGGCGCAAGTACAGGTGCAATAATTGGCGTTCTTGCAGGTAAAGGGACGGGTGCGGCGATTGGCGCAGCGGCGGGTGCCGG
>CAJDVB010000101.1_pt1 | contig 18676 bp, 19 predicted proteins | sample 7391231 | NCBI WGS metagenome assembly CAJDVB01 (sample SAMEA7055679, study PRJEB34461) | soil metagenome | biome: terrestrial ecosystem; feature: Peninsula; material: soil | place: Antarctica | collected 2016
GTTGTACCGGGGCATGAAGCAGTAGGCCGAATCGTGGCGCTGGGCCAACATGCGAAAGGGTTACGGATGGGTCAGCGTGTGGGCGTGGGCTGGAATAGCAGTAGTTGCATGCACTGTCACCAGTGCATGTCCGGCAACAACAATCTTTGCGGTGAGGTGGCCGCGACCATCATAGGGCACCATGGAGGCTTCGCGGAAAGAATTCGTTCGCATTGGGCTTGGGCAATTCCTTTGCCTGATGCGCTCGATATCTCTTCCGCCGGTCCGCTGCTGTGCGGGGGAGTTACGGTATTTGCGCCACTGACCATTTATGGAGTCAAGCCAACGGATCGAGTGGGAGTCGTAGGTATCGGTGGCCTTGGCCATATGGCCATACGGTTTGCCAACGCCTGGGGTTGCGAGGTCACGGCGTTTACCTCGAATTCATCCAAGGTTGACGAGCTACGCAAGCTGGGCACGCATCGCGTGGTGTCCAGCCGCGACGGCGCCGATATTCTCAAGGCGGCCAATACACTTGATTTTCTGCTCGTCACCGTCAACATTCCGCTCGATTGGAGCGCGCTGCTTAAGACATTGAAGCCGAATGGCCGCATGCATGTCGTGGGCGCTGTGCTGGAACCGATGCCCATTCCGGCATTTGACCTGATCTTTGGCCAGAAAAGCGTTTCCGGATCGCCGACGGGAGCCCCCGCGATAATGTCATCCATGCTGGATTTTGCCGCACGGCACGATATCGCGCCACAAGTCGAACACTTTCCGCTAAGTAAAGTGAACGATGCGATCAAACACCTTGCGGCTGGCAAAGCGCGCTATCGCATTGTCCTGGATGCTGATTTTCACTGAGAAAATCGAGGAGAGAAGCTCTTTTGGTGTGGCAGGCCTCATCTTATTCTTTCATGATGCACTCCGAATTCAATTGTATGGAGCGTATCGGATGACTTCGAGCCACTACTCGACGCCAATGATGGTCTCATCTCGACCAGCAGCCTCGTGGCAGGCGTTGCGGCTGCCCAAGCTGCTCGCGAGCCGGTTCTCCCCGCTGCTTTGGCCGGGTTGGTCGCCGGTGTTCTTTCCATGGCGGCCGACGAGTACGTTTCGGTCAGTTCGCAGGCCGACGCCGAATGCGCCGATCTTGATCGCAGTGTCGCGAGCGCGCCTCTGACCCGGAGCGCGAGCGGGCCGAATTGGCCAGCATCTACAAAGCTCGTGGGCTGACTTCCAATCTCGCCGACCAGGTGGCTGGTCACCTGATGGCGCATAACGCTCCTAACACCCAAGCCCGGGATGAACTCGCGATTTCGGAGATGACCCGAGCTAAGCCTCTTTAAACCGCTCTGGCTTCCACGTTGGTATTTTCAGCAGTGCGATTCCGCCGATAGAGTTCGTTGAACTCTCTATATGGGATACCGCACAGACGCCGGTTTTCCCCGATGATATTTCCTTCGCTTGGGATATTCCAAAAATATGAACGAATGCTCAGGAGAACCATCATTGAACCTGCAAAAAATGTAATTGAGGCCGCAAAGAAATACTTTGCAAACCTTTTTGGAAAGCGTGTGCATACGATCACACATACAGCGTCCGATACTCACCCTGACCGCAAACAACCTATTTATCTTTTCGTCCCCACTACCGACCAGCCTAATGAAAAAGCCGAGGAGCTGATATTAGGTGAAGATGGCATGCCGGTTAAACTGGGCCATTTGAGAAAGCATGTATTCCTGGCCGCCAGCCATACCGTTTCACCAGGGATCATGGAAGCTGTCAAGGTGAAAATCGATCCATCCGTCAACCATTTGCGCTTGGGCGAATGTGATAAATTCAGCGAAACCATCACTGTAACTATCCCAAAATCCTCGGCGGTTGCGCCGGCGGATATCTACTTCCTGGCGGATAATACAGGCCGCATGACCCGGGCCATTACCAATGTCCAGAGCGGTGCAAGTGCCATGTTAACCGCGTTGCAAGGATTGGGATACCGTGACATCGGTGTCGCACTTCAAACTCGATAAAGCCATGATTGCATCAAGGACAGTAATCCCCAAAGTTCTAGTCCTGTTAGCGATGTTTCTTGCCAGCGTTGAAGTTAAGGCCCTGCCCAGCTTTGCCCGTCAGACTGGCATGCCCTGCATCACCTGTCATTTACAGGCCTTTGGACCCAACCTTACGCCTTTCGGCAGGAATTTCAAACTGACGGGCTATACAATGTCTTCCGGTAATAATACGAAGCTGATCCCGCTCGCCGCCATGGTTCAAGGATCGTTCACACATACCCAGAGAGGCCAGCCTGACGGCGCGGCTGATCACTTCGGTTCCAATAACAATGCCGCCATGGACCAGGCTTCCATTTTTTACGCCGGTCGTGTCACATCCAAGGTAGGCGCTTTCGTCCAAACGACTTTTGATGGCGTGGAAGGAAAAAATCTGATTCTCGATAACACCGACATCCGTTTTGCGGATCAAGCAAGCTCGGGGAGCCAGCAATTTGTTTATGGCATATCAGCGAATAACTCCCCTACGGTTTCAGATCTTTGGAACACCACGCCCGCATGGAGTTTGCCGGCAACGTCGTCGGCCCTGGCGCCGACCCCGGCTGCTGGAACACTAATCGAGTCGCTGGCCGGTCAGGTCGGGGGCGTAACCGCCTATATGATGTGGAATAACCTTCTATACGTTGAAAGCGGTGGCTATGCCAGTCTTCCCAAAAATGTGCAGCAGACGGTGAATACGTTCGACCCCGAGCAAAATAAAATCGACGGCGGCGCGCCTTACTGGCGTGTCGCGCTACAGCACAATCATCAGGGACACTACGGCGCAATCGGCTCTTTTGGCATGAGAGCAAATGTGAACCCGCAACGAATGCAAGGAGCCGGCACCGACCAGTATACTGATTTTGGGTTTGATGCCACCTATCAGTATCTGGCAAATCTCAGGCATATCTTCGAACTCACCGCCACTTATATTCGAGAGAACCGGAACATGAATGCCAGCATGGCGTTAGGACTGGCGGAAAAAAAGCACAGCAGCCTTGATACGGTCCGCGTCAGAGCCGCGTATACATACCAGCAAACCTATAGCCTTAGCTTGCATTATGGCCAAACTTCGGGAACAGCGGATAATGTCATATATTTCTCTACTGACCCCATCAGCGGCAGCCGGTCGGGCAAACCGAATAATCAAGCATTCACTGCCGAGCTGAGCTACGTTCCTTTTGGCAAAACTACCTCAACCTTAAGTACATTAGCGAACGTGCGACTTGCAGCGCAGTACGTTCACTATTTTCAGTTCAATGGAGGTATTCGCAATTACGACGGCTCGGGTCGCAATGCGACCGGCAACGATACGTTGTTCCTGAGCGGTTGGCTGGCGTTCTGATTAACGAATAACAATCGGGCGTTCGTGCAGTTCTCCACGATGATCGTCGATATCCCTCGCGAGGCGGGCATGCCGCAGATGGGCCATACGGTGGTCGATCAGGCGCCTCTTACTCCCAATGCGTTATGGATAACAGCAGTCGGGGCTGGAATGAGGGCTACCGGGAGGACAAGGCCGAGTTGTTGCATCACGGTCAATGCCTGCTCCTGACCAAGTTCTTCCGCAACTTTTCCGTTCCTGACGCGGTAGACGCTCGTTCCGGAAAAGTAAATCTTCTTGCCGCTTGCAGCTGGAAGCGAACCGAACGGCAGATCGTGGTAAGCCGGGCCGGTATGCGTGCCACCACCCTCCCAGCGCCCAACCACATAGTCACCTTCGGCAATAAGATCGCCGACCACATCGAAGCTGAGATCGGGAAATGCTCCGCGAAGCTCAACCAGCATTTTTTTCACAGCTTCGCGACCACGCAAGTTTCCATGTAGCGGGTAGGAAAACACGAGATCATCCGTGCCGAGTTCATCGACAATCGCCACATTTCCGTTTTTCCAGTATTCCGTAAACCAGCGGACTACAATAGCTTTGTTCTCTTTTGACATGATATTGATCTCCATTTGCTTTATCGCCGTTTGAATATGGTGAATATCGCCATCGGCACCAACGAATGCTTATGGCTTAGGCAGAATCTTAGCCGCATGTTTATGCTGCAACACCCCGTTTCCTGCTTTCAAATTTTTTTTTGGCTGCAGTGACGATTTTGATGTATTTAAAATTCTGGCTCCTGTAAACGTAAAGAGAATTCTATTTTTGCCATTTCGCGTATGGATTTTTGCGTTCGCTCATAAAGTCGATATCGTTCATATTTCCGAGTACCCGCGACTTGCACTGTTTACGAAAAACAATGTTTCCAAAACTTTGGGATTTCTTTTTGGAGAATGAAAATATGTTTTCGATTAGTCGACAGGACGCTGAGTAAAATCGAAATTCAAAAGCAAGACTCGGAGTGCGGAAGGTTGATCGGGACGGTAAAAGGAGCACAACATGAACGCATTAACGAGAAAGGCGCAGCTCGCCGCCGAAACGGTCAGTAATCCCCGCTGGGCTGCGGTGGTCGCGCGTAGCACCGAAGCAGATGGCAAATTTTATTACGGTGTCAGGAGCACGGGCGTGTATTGCCGTCCTTCATGCGCAGCCCGACCGGCGAGACCCGAGAACGTCGGTTTTTACGCCACACGTGAAGAAGCGGTGGAGGCAGGTTTCAGGGCGTGCAAACGCTGCCAGCCGGACAAGCCTCCGCGGGCTGAGCAATATGCGGCCAAGGTTACGCAGGCGTGCCGCATTATCGAAGAATCGGAAACGGCCCCAGCCCTGGAAAAGCTGGCCGCGCAGGTTGGCATGAGCACCTATCACTTTCATCGCATGTTCAAACAAGTGACTGGGCTGACGCCAAGGCAATATGCGGTGGCACGGCGCGAGAAAAAGGTACGCGATGAACTTGGCCGTGGCGGTGCGGTGACGGATGCCATTTTTGATGCGGGCTACAATTCCAGCAGCCGCTTCTATGAAAAATCAGGCAAAGTGCTGGGAATGACGCCGAGCAACTATCGCGCTGGCGGCACGGATACCGAAATTCGCTTTGCCGTTGGGGAATGTTCACTCGGATCGATATTGGTTGCTCAAAGCAGCCGTGGCATTTGCGCGATTCTCCTGGGCGATGATCCTGATAAGCTGGTACACGACCTGCAGGATGGTTTTTCACAAGCCAACCTCATCGGCTGTGATGCTGATTTCGAAGAACTTGTCGCAAAGGTGGTTGGTTTTATCGAGGCGCCGGGTATTGGCCTGAATCTTCCGCTGGATGTGCGTGGAACCGCGTTTCAGCAACGGGTGTGGCAGGCACTGCGCGAAATACCAGTGGGACAAACCGCAAGTTATACTGATATCGCCAGGCGTATCGGCGCGCCGAAGTCGGTGCGGGCCGTGGCGCAGGCATGCGCGACAAACAAACTGGCGGTCGCGATTCCGTGTCATCGGGTGGTGCGTAATGATGGAACCCTGGCAGGTTACCGCTGGGGTGTGGAGCGCAAGCGCGACCTCCTTGAGAAAGAGGCGGAGGCGAAGGCGAAGTCGAAAGTACAGGCATGAATACGCCGACAAGCGAATTGTGGAGTATTGCGCCTGCGCGGAATATAGCGCGTTGGGTGAATGCGTTTGATTGGGCGCGAATATCGAACGACCTGGACGGGCAGGGCTGCGCGGTCATCGAAGGACTTTTTTCTCCTGAAGAATGCGAAATATTGGCACGGTTATATGTACGGGACGACATTTTCAGAAGCCGGGTCGTAATGGCGCGCCACGGTTTCGGACGCGGGGAATACAAGTATTTCAGCTATCCGTTGCCCGGCATCATTACCGAACTGCGCACCTCGATATATCCTCGGCTTGTGCCGATCGCCAATCGGTGGAATGAAGCAATGGGCATAGCGGTGCGCTATCCGGGGAAGCTTGCTGATTTCCTCAAATGCTGTCACGAAGCGGGTCAGCTTCGCCCGACCCCTTTGTTGTTGCAGTATGAACCGGGTGATTATAATTGCCTGCATCAAGACTTGTACGGAGAGCATGTATTTCCGATCCAGATCACGATATTGCTACGGGATTTCACCGGTGGCGAATTCGTGCTGACCGAGCAGCGGCCGCGCATGCAATCGCGTCCCGAGGTCGTGCCCTTGAGGCAGGGAGACGCAGTGGCTTTTGCCGTGCATCATCGGCCTGTGCAAGGTACACGGGGCGTGTATCGGGTCAACTTGCGCCACGGCGTCAGCCGCATCCGCTCGGGCCACCGCCATACTGTCGGCATCATTTTTCACGATGCAATTTGAGAGCCAAGGGGGATAAACATGACGCTCAGCCTGTTTGAAGGCATGACACAATGCCAGGCGCAGCGGGAGGAGCTATGCTCCGGGGCGACCGTGCTGCGTGGCTTTGCGATGCGGGATGAAGCTGCCATTTTTGCGCAATTAAGTGATATCACAACCGCTGCGCCATTTCGCCATATGTTGACGCCAGGCGGTTTTCGAATGTCCGTCGCGATAACAAACTGTGGTTCTTTTGGTTGGGTAACGGATCGCACGGGCTATCGCTATGACAGGGCAAACCCTGAAAACGGCGAGCTATGGCCCTCCATGCCGGAAGTATTCCTGAAGCTGGCGCAAGACGCCGCGGCAACTGCCGGTTTACCGAATTACGCGCCAGATGCTTGTCTCGTCAATCGCTACGAGCCGGGAGCTCGGCTATCGTTGCATCAGGACAAGAACGAGCGAGACTTTGACGCGCCTATCGTTTCCGTGTCGCTTGGGATTTCGGCTGTTTTTTTATGGGGTGGTTTGCAGCGCGGGGATAAGCCGATGCGCATACAATTGACACATGGTGACGTGATGGTGTGGGGCGGACCGGCGAGGCTGCACTACCACGGCGTGCTCCCGCTTAAGGATGGGTATCATCCCCTGACGGGTGCCTACCGGATAAACCTGACCTTTCGTAAAGCGGCTTAGGGAATCTGAATAAACCGTGCGGCCGATGGGCAATGATGGAGCGGCTATGTTGCCAATGGCCACCATCCCCTTTGATGTGAGGAGAGCAGGCGATTTTGTCAATACGGGTACAGGCATGGGAATGGGATTTCTGATTCTGGTGTTAGGTCTCGCCGGGCTTACCGGCGGCTTGGCGGCTTGCTCCATTTTTGGCGCCCCAAACCGTCGATGACAAATAACTCCTTTAACCGCAGCCGCTAACTGCGCGAAAACAGCGCCTTCCAGTTACCTGAAAGGCGCTGTCGGCATGTACACGCATCAAGGGCACGTCTTCAAGTGGTATAACGCCATGTGCGAAAATTACCGGCGTCCACGGCGCCGCGCAAATCCGATACCCGCAATACCGACAGCCAGAAGGGCCAGCGTAGCAGGCTCGGGAACCGCAGTTTGCGCGAGTGGCGCGAAACCATATTGAAGGTGATCCATTTCCCAATCAGTACTGTATAACGAAGTAATGCGTATCGAGCCAATTCCGCCGACGCTGGTAGCGCCGAAAAAACGATCCTCCGCTGTTTGGCCTCCATACAGGCCATCGCCCACTGCGGAGGGTCCAATGATGCCGAGCGAGTTATTGGCGCCATCAAAAGCTTCGAAGATAATGCTATCGAAGCCGTTTTGCACACTGGCATACCCTACATCGGTCCACACGAGGCCGGCATGTGTGGGCAATACGCCCAGTTCGCTCGCGCTGAACGTAAAGGTCACGCTCGAAGTTGTGGAATACCAGGAATGGCCGGCGGTGCCATATCCGTCGATCGCGCCGTCATCCCCATCAACCGAATCGGTCAGCCCGGCAGCCGATAAAACCATCCCGTTCGATGCCGTAACACCGGGCGTATTGAGTAGGCCGTCCTCGAAGTCTTCAAGATAGAAATAGTTGAAAAAAGTGCCGGCAAAGGGACTGTCGGCAGAGGAAAGGTAGGGCGTGGGGCCGATCAGTGATGCGTTTGCTGTTAATGGTCCTGCCAGCAGTGCCGCTACTGAAAGAGTTATACTCAGATTTTTCATATTGTGCCCTCCGAAGTCACCAATAAGGTGTATGGCTTAGCTTAAGCATTTTCTGTGCCAGTGTCACAAAACTCTTTAAATAGCAGGGTTTTTCACTTTACAGAAATTATGGGTGGCGTTGACATGTAAACTCTTGCGACACTAGAAAGCTTTTTCTGACCTCACACTCAGCGAATCAAAGATTTAGAAGTCAGGTAGCAACTCGCCGGGGGTGGCGCTCCGCAAAATAAAAATGAACATATTGTTGAGGCTATCCTGTTTCAGTTGGGAGGCGCACAGCACGAAATATAAACGTGGCCATGACTTGATCGACAGGAACGCGAACGAACCAGTGATCATTCGAAAATTCATAATGGATTAACGGCATTTCAAACGATAAGGAGGCATGTCATGAATCAGACGATTCTCTTTGCAGCTTTTTTTGCGCTCGCTGCCGCATTCACAGCAAATGCGGGTGTACTGGAAAATGGGAGCTGGTCAGCTAGTGGATGCGGCGCTATGCCGGAAACACCGATTATCGACTCGAGTAGCGTTGATGCCTTCAATCGAAGCGTCGGTGCAATTAATGCCTGGCAAAAACAAATGCAGGTCTACCAAGACTGCATGATCAAGGAAGCAAATGCCGACAGCGTAACTATCAATCAGTCTGCAACGGCAGGGCAGGGGCGGATAAACGGGATAGTGGAAAAGATAAATGCGGACGTCGCCGCCGGAAAGCAGAAAGTAGAGCAGAGCCAAAGCGCTTCTCCGCCTTTATCTTCCCCACCCGGGGCAGCCCCTGGCAGTCTGACGTATTAAACGGAAGAGGCAAGCTTTTCGGCTCATGGCGGCAAGGACGCTATATATGTCGATTATGCCGATGCCTGCTTCAACTAACAGCTGAACAATTCGAAATATTGGGGACAGCTTTGTCTGTCCCTTCTTCATATCGGAATGTATCGGCCACAAGTCAATATCATTGAAGACGTTAAATTCGATGCCGGCCACTGCGGTAGTCGTATTGCTCATTCTGGCGTCGGCATCAGGTTCCTTGTTGGCACAGCCGGATGCTGAGCCGGATACTCAGCTGCCGGTTCGGCCAGTAGCCCAGCCAAATGCCTCATCCTCAAGTGCTCAGCCCACCCTTCATCCTGTTGTCATTACGGGTACTCGCATAGAGCAATCGAGTTTCTCGTTGCCCATGTCCATTGACGTGGTGGAAGGGTTGGTGATCCAGGACTCGCAGCCACGCGTCAATCTCTCTGAAGCGCTCTCGCGCGTTCCCGGCCTGGTCATTCAAAATCGCCAAAATTATGCGCAGGATCTGCAGGTATCCAGCCGCGGTTTTGGCGCACGCTCCACTTTTGGCATTCGCGGTATACGAATGATTGTTGACGACATCCCTGCTTCTATGCCCGACGGGCAGGGTCAGGCTGCCAATATCAACCTGGGTTCGACCAAGCGCATTGAAGTGCTGCGCGGCCCCTTCTCAGCTATCTATGGCAATGCCTCCGGCGGCGTGATACAGGCATTCACCGAAGACGGCCCGGCGGAACACACGATATCCGGCACGTTGCTGGGGGGCAGCTATGGCACCACGCGCGGTGAGATCAAGCTTGGTGGTACGCTGGGTGGGTCGGGTGCGGTAGGTACGGCAGGTGCTGTAGCAGGCCCGTTCAACTATATGGTCGATATTTCGCGTTTTCAAACGGACGGCTACCGTGACCACAGCGCCGCTACACGCTACCAGGCAAGTGCAAAACTTACCTACCGAGTCAATCAGGACGCTACGCTCACCCTGATAGCGAACGAGCTGCACCAGGGCAATACGCAGGACCCGCTCGGGCTTACGCGCGCTCAGGTGAGCGCTGATCCGCGCCAGGCGGATACAACTGCGACTACCTTCAATACCCGCAAGAGCATCGACAATACGCAGGGTGGCCTCGTCTATACGCATAAGTTTTCATCCGCTAACACGATCAAGCTGATAGGTTATACGGGGACCCGGCAGATTGAGCAGTTTCTCGCCGTGCCGCGCGGCGCCCAGATTCCAGCCACGAGCTCGGGGGGTGTTGTCGATCTGGATCGCGAATTTGGCGGCCTCGGTTTGAGATGGATGCATCGCAGCAGCGGGGAGCGTCCTCTGACGGTCACTGCGAGTATCGATTATGAGATTTCTAAAGAAAGGCGCAAGGGATTCGAGAATTTCTCGGGGATGGCGTTGGGCGTACGCGGAAACATGCGCCGCAACGAGGACGATACGGTCTCCAGCTTCAGTCAGTATGTGCAAGCCGAGTGGCAGTTTGCGTCAGCGTGGATACTATCCGCTGGCGTGCGCCATACGGAAGTGAAATTCAGATCGGAGGATTTCTTTATTCAGTCCGATAACACTAATGACAGCGGCAACCTGACTTTCCGCAATGTTATTCCGATACTGGGACTGCTGTATAAGGCAACGCCCACACTCAATCTATACGTCAGCGGGGGAGGAGGTTTTGAGACACCGACTTTTGCAGAGCTTGCCTACAGGCCAGACGGTGCAACAGGCCTCAATTTTGCGCTTCGGCCGAGCAAGAGCCGGAATGTCGAAGCGGGGATCAAATGGCTGGCTACGAGCAATACACGTGTCAATCTGGCATTTTTTGAAACACGGGTTAGCGGTGAGATACTGCCCGCGACCAATTCTGGAGGGCGAACCACGTTTCAGAATGCGGCTGACACGAGGCGCCGTGGTGTGGAATTTTCAGCCGACTCCCGTTTTAGCGCTGATCTCTCCGCCTATTTATCTTATACCTATCTCGATGCTGAATTCCAGGATTCATATACCTACCTCAGAACCGGAGGGCTTTCCACAACCGTAGCCAACGGTAACTTTCTGCCTGGCGTGCCCCGCAATACCGCTTATATGGAGTTGGCATGGCGACGCGGCTTGCCCGGTTTCTCGGCAGTAGCTGAAGCGATCTATCGCGACAAGGTTTACGCGAACGATACCAATACCGAAGCCGCTAAACGATATGGCATCGCAAATATCCGGTTCTCCTATTCACATCAAATCGGCGGCTGGAAGCTTAGCGAATTCCTGCGGCTGGACAATATCACCGATACGCGATATGTAGGCTCAGTAATCGTAAACGAGGGGAACAGCCGCTTTTACGAACCCGCACCGGGCCGGAACGTAATGGTGGGAATGAGCGCGAGATACACGTTTTAACCAGCGGTTGTTCATGCCGCGTTGGGGGCAGCAGCTCAACCTGATTACAATGACCGTTTGGAAGAAGGACTTGCCTTGGAAGATTTAGCGTTATCGATGCTGGTTCCGTCGTCGATCACACTTTAGTTGATGTCTGGATAAGGCGATAGTACGCAGGTTCCAATTTATATCCCGCTCCAGGTACGTATGCTTGACGTATCGCATATTACTCCTTACCATGCCACGGCATGATCATCGGCTATCGGGATAAGCGAACCCGAACGCTCTCTGAAGGAAAACGCGTCAAGGAGTTCGCCGGCTTCGCGCGCAAGGCGGAACTGCACCTCGACCAGTTAGATGCTGTTAGATGCGGCGACCTCAATGTTGGACCTGAATTTACCGGGGAACCGGCTTGAAGCGTTGAAAGGCGATCGGAAAGGACAATATAGCATTCGTATCAACGATCAGTGGCGGATCTGCTTTGAGTGGTCGAAAGGGGCACGCGACCCCAGCAATGTTGAAATCGTGGATTATCACTAGGAGGTACATCATGGGACGCAGTGCTATTCATCCCGGCGAACATCTCGCTGAACAACTGGCAGCGCTCGAGATGAGTGCGGCGGCACTCGGGCGTCAGCTCAACGTGCCGCCCAACCGCATTACTGAGATTCTGAACGGTCAGCGTGCCATTAGCGGCGATACCGCCCTCCGCCTGGGGCATTTTTTTGGCAACAGCGCGCAATTCTGGCTGAATCTCCAGACGATCTATGACTTACGCGTGGCTGAAAAAAAAACCGGCGCAGCCATTAAGACCTTGCCGACGCTGAATGCGTGTCTCAAAAAGTTGGCCGATCAACAGCACTCGCCATAAAAGAAATTACATTCATTTTCTAACTGGGGCTAGCAATAAAGGTGATTTGGTCGCCGACTTCTTTTGTGGTTCCGGCACCACTGCCGCCGTAGCGGAGAGGTAGGGGCGCAAATGGATTGCTACCGACCTAGGCAAATTCGGCATCCATACCACGCGCAAGCGCTTGATTGGCGTTCAACGCGAGAAGAAGGCCGCTGGACAGGATTTCCGCGCTTTCGAGGTGCTGAACCTTGGCCGCTACGAGCGCCAGGCCTATCTGAACGTCGGCGGCCGCTGACAGGCGCACAGAAGGAACAAGCCTTGGGCCGGAAGGAAAATGAGTTCCGCGAGTTGATCTTGCGGGCCTACAAGGCTATGGCGTTTGGTGGGACCGAAGGTGCGGGTTCGGTAAATGCGCCGCAGGACGGCTTTTTCCACGGGGCGCGCAATGGGCGACTGGTCGTTATCGGCCCGATCAATCTACCAGTGGGGCGGTTGTTCGTGGAAGAAGTCATCACCGAATGCCGCAAGCGCGGCGCGTCCCGTGTGGACGTGCTGGCCTTCGAGTTCGAAATGGGGCTGTTTCCTGCCGTGCTGGAAGAGGCGCGCGGCAAGGGCATTGATCTTGCGCCCAAATATATCCCCGCCGAAGTCTTCGACAAGCGGGCGGTGAATAAGGGCCAGGTGGTCTTTCACGATATCAGCTTTGTCGAAGCCATGACGCGCTATGACAGGAAAAACAAGCTCGTGGTCAGCATCGAGCTGACCGACTTCTCGGTACAACCGCAGAACATACCTACGACCGGCCCGGCCGTTACACCGTGGCAGTCAAGGTGATCGACATCTTCGGCAACGACACGATGACCCTCGTGCCGGTGAGTGTGGGGTAAGCATGTCCACTTACGCTAAAGAAAGCGGAATCGCCATTACAGATGTGAAAGTGAGCTAACAAGCGACGGATGGCCTGGCCGTCATAGAGGGCGAATTCACCAGCAATCGATTCAGTTGGCGCTCGCGCTGTCCACTTCGCTATGTGGTTCTTGTGCGCTACCGTACCGAAACGCGAGGCGGTATCCCTATAATAAAAAACTGGAGATTATGGGGGAGATAACATGGACGGGCTGCGCTTAAATTTCCGCATTATTTTATGTGTTGCTTTACTACCCGGTGCAATATCATTTGCCTCTGCAGCAGGCTCCTTCACTCAGGTGGCGCAAGCAAGCTCGCCGCCTGAGAGGATGCCCGCCGGTGAGGAAGCATATTATTCGATGACAATACGGAGGACGCGAATCTGAATGGCATCGAATACATTATTTCCGAAAAGCTTTTTGCTACCCTGCCTGAAGCCGAAAGAAAATACTGGCATCCTCACAATGGTGAAATTCTTACCGGACAGCTTGTTGCGCCGGGTATTCCGAAAGCTGCGGAAAAAGAGTTAATGAAGGGGAAGATGAACAGCTATGGCAAAACCTGGCACGTCTGGAATACCGGTTATGAAGGAAAGCCGGGCGATAAGATGCCATTGGGTGCGCCAATGCTCGGCTGGTCTTTCAACCGGGATGGAGAAGCGATACCAGGGCTGGTTGAAAAGCGGGATAAAGAGCTGAAACTGAACACTGCGGAGACGCGTAGACAACGCAAGGACCTGGAACAGTTCGCCAAGCCCCAATCAGGCGTGGACGATCTCAAAGGGAAGTTTGCCCGACCCACGAAAGATATTCCGGGAGTCATTGATCGGAAGAGCGCTGGCAAGGTTGACTAGCAGCCTGTCGGACTTAAAGAATCGCAGCGAAATATGAACCGGCCAGGCGCTTTTGCAGCCGATTTCCTTTAAGTCCGACAGGCTGCTAGACAGTGGTTCATTCGAGTCCTGCTCCGCACCGCCAGCATAATTGAAAATTGCGCGGGTTTTCCTCGGTGCATGCCCGGCAGAACACGACGCGAGTTTCAACCGGGGTTTTTTCGAAAGCCCGGACAATTGCCTGTCCTCTTGCAAGATCATTGTCGTGAACGACCCACACCTCCGGATAAGCATGGGTAAAAGGGATATCTCCGAGGCCGCCCTGCGCGTGCTCATTAAACAGTCTTGCGTCTATGTTGGCGTGCCCGAGGAGATCGAGCTTGATTTGCGCTTCCATGAGGTTGGCGGCAGTACAGAGTTTTTTCATATTCGAAATTTCCTGCACGGTTATTCGCCAAGCTTATCAAGAAATACCCTGCAATAATTCTCTTAAGGGCACATCGCAGATAAATTGACGCGCATGAGCTGATCTACTGATCAGCATAACATAGAAAAAATATCGCAGTTCATGGCGGCAGAAGCCGCCAGCAAGCAGGGAGAATGGCGAAGGCGGCAGTAAAAGATCGGCTATTTATCCGGAAAACTCCTCAGTAGAAAACAGAGATTACTGGCTTGTAAATCAGCGTTGATACCCACTAATCAGTTGGGGTAGTAGCCAATGCTCGTCCATGATATAACGGCTGTTGAGCTGCCAGCTCGGATAGGTTGTCATCGGGTTTAAGTCTAATAACGAAATTATCTATCGCCGTTGCGCGCTCAATAAGCTGGGCGAATTATGGCGGTCGTGACATATCGGGAAGCTCAAATTTTCAGGATGAAATAGGGTGTGATGGGGCGTCGCCCGGAAGTTCTGGCTCGCGTGATCCATTTTCCTGCTCTTCTTCTTGCTGCCGATGTCCATGGATAAAAGCTCGAGAAATGAAAACATACCAAGGAGATCTGAATGATTGCATCGCGAAGAATGCGTATTTTAGGCATGATGATAGTTCTGATGGGCTCATGCTGCGCTGCAGCAACCACATGGGCTGACAGCGACCTGCTTGTCGCCGCCAGAAGGGGTGATCTTCCCAAGGTCAAAACACTGCTTGGAACCAAAATCGATGTAGATGCCAGAAGGGGAGATGGTGCCACGGCATTGATGGCAGCATCGACTACAGGTCATCTGGCGGTAGTGCAGGCATTGCTCGCCGCGAAGGCCGATGTGAACGCAAGGATGACCAACGGCGCCACCGCACTGATGGCAGCGGCGGCGGTAGGCAACGGACAGGTGGTACGGGCGCTTCTGGATGCGGGAGCCCATGTGGACGCCAAGGCAAACGATGGTTTGACAGCGCTGCTGATAGCGTCGGAGGGCGGTTTTCGCCGGATCGTACAGGCACTGCTTGCCGCCAAGGCCAATGTCAATGCCGCCACCGGCAACGGCGTCACTCCACTAATGGCGGCGTCGCAAGAAGGATACTGGATAGTCGTGCAAGCGTTGCTTGCGGCGGGGGCCGACGTGAATGCCAGGACAAATGATGGCCTCACAGCGCTGCTGATAGCGTCGGAGAATGGTCACCAGCGGGTGGTCCAGGAACTGCTGGCTGCCGGGGCCAACGTCAATGCGGGCATGGACAATGGCACAACACCCTTGATCATGGCATCGCAGAATGGGCACCAGATGGTGGTGCAGACGTTGCTTGCCGCAAGAGCTGAAGTAAATGCCAGGACGCAAGACGGTCTCACGGCTTTACTGATGGCATCGGAAATGAATCATCCGGACGTGGTACAGATGCTGCTCGCGGCCAACGCCGATGTGAACGCCGGGACGAATAATGATGTGGCCGCATTGATTGCGGCGGCGCAGGAAGGTCACCTGATGGTGGTGCACGAGCTGCTTGCCGCCAAGGCCGATGTGAATGCTCATGCAGACAACGGCGTGACCGCTTTGATACTTGCATCGGAGAGAGGCCACCATAAGGTGACACAGGCACTGCTCGCGGCTAAGCCTGATATCAACGCCAGGACGACCGACGGGGTTACCGCGCTGATGGCGGCGGCGAAGGAAGGCCATCAGTTGGTAGTGCATGAGTTGCTGGAAGCCGGGGCCGATGCGAACATCAAATCGAACAGTGGCATTACTGCCTTGATGGCGGCGGCGAAGGATGGCCGGCAGGAGGTGGTATACGTACTGCTTGCCGCCGGCGCGGATGTAAACGCAAAATCAAAAGATGGCTTCACCGCGCTGATGATGGCGTCTCAGGATGGCCGCCAGGACGTTGCACGCGCCCTGCTCGACGCGGGCGCTCGCTTGAATGCCAAGTCAAAGGATGGTGCCACGGCGCTGAAGATAGCGATGCAAAATGGTCACCAGGAAATAGTGCAACTTCTCGAAAAGGCTGGCGCCAAAAAATGAAACCGGATTCTTTCGCACGGCCGGGCTTGGTCACAGCTCGCTGAAGCAGAGGGGCTGCTTTTCGGAGGATTTACTTCCGACTTCTGTAAAGCAATATTCCGGCTTGAGGCAATTCGCTCCGTTTTCGAGGGGTCGCGCTTTCCGGGTCGTCTTGAAGTGCTGCCACGCGAGGTCGGCAATTTGATATCCTCATCTCCAATCCCGGGATTCACGGCGCCATCGTCAAGTGCATTGACTTCAATGCGTATCAGCCCCTCTGCCAACGAACGGCGTCGTATTCCTGGATCACGTCAATTTGACTATCAGGTTAATTTATGGCGGAGTTTTAAGGCAAGCCAGTGGTGCAGGGGCTTCAACTCCTACTGAGGAGACGACGTGCAAAATACCAGAACAATTCTTGTGGCAACCGATCTATCCGAGTTTTCCGGCCGTGCCGGGACACGCGCCGCAATGTTGTGCGCTAGCCTGAACTGGAACTCGGTCGAGCTGCTGAATGTCAAGGAAGGCGGCTTACCCGATGCGCTGGGGCTTGTCCTCAAGAAAGCGCCCACAGTGACCGAGGCCGCTTTGGTGGAGCGCGCCGTGCGCGAGTTGCGGCATATCTGCAGTCTGTTGCAGGACAACTATGGGGTTCGCTGCGCCGCTACCGTCAAATTTGGGCGCCCCGAGGCGGAAATTGTTGCCAGAGCAGATGAATTGGCTGTGGGGTTAACGGTTATAGGCGCGCACGGCGGCAATTTTTTTACTGACCTTTTTCTCGGCAACACCGCCGATAAATTGGCCCGCATAAGTAAAACTCCTTTGTTGCTGGTAAAGAATCAGACTACAGAGCCCTATCGCCGGGTATTGGTTCCAGTAGACTTTTCTGAAAATTCGAGGCGTGCGGCACAAATGGCGCTGGAAATTGCGCCGGATGCGCACATAACTTTCCTGCACGTGTTTGATGTGGTGCTGGAGGAGGAAATGCATTACCTGAATGCAGCTCATGACACTATCCACGATTACCATGTCAAGGCCGCGGAAGATGCGCGTCTCGATTTAAACGAATTTATAGTGGACCTTCAGGCGGGTCGCGAGGCTGATCATCGGCCCGGCCGCCACTCTTTGTTCCGGACAGTCGCTTTCGGTCATCCGGGACACGTCATTTACGACCAGGCCAAATCTATCAAGGCGGATTTGATCGTAATGGGAAAACATGGGCGGTCTCGCTTCGAGGAGTTGCTGCTGGGAAGCGTCTCACGCCATGTCATCGAGCAATGCTTTTGCGATGTGCTGATTGTGACGGGGTCGGTCCGTCTGGCGTAGCTGAACGAAAATTCGGTCAGGTCTTCCCGGCGTTCCCCGACCTCAGCAACGCGCAACGCTGCCTTTTTCCGTCTACAATAAAAAACAAGCTGGAAAAATGGAGCCAGCATCTCAACCTCCGCGATATTCCAGTTCAGAGAACATCCGTTATTTACGTAGTGCTACAGGAAATAACCTATGGTTCGTGCTCTTGATATAAGCGGGTTCTTCCGGTTGGTGTTAACCATGGTCTTTCTGGTGGCGTCTGTGTCCGGATGCGCCAATTTTAAGGAAATAAAAGCATTTGCGTCGCTTTCGTCGAGTGCTGCCACCCATGATGCGCTTACAAGAGACTATATCGGGGCGCTCGACAGGCGCAAGCAGTATCAGCCGCAGAAATTCCATAGCGAGCTGGAAGCGCAGAAGATGCGCCGGGAAGCGCAGCGAGCCAGTCTCGATGTGCTCCAGCAAACCGTGGCAGATTACATGCAAGGCCTTGGCGGTCTTGCCGCCGGCGAAATCCGAACCTATGACAAGTCGCTTGACGACCTCAGCGACCGCCTCAATAAAGTAACGCTACTCAGTGATGACGAGAAGGACGCCGTTGGCGCGCTATCGACCCTTCTTGCGCGCGCTGTCACGGCCGCATACCGGGAGCATGAAATCAGGAAATTGATTCGCGATGGCAATCAGCCGCTTCAGGATGTGATCAAGGCGATCCGCAAGATTGTCGTGAAGGGCATGGCCGCCGATTTGCAGGTCGAATCCGCGCTAGTGGGAAGGTATTATGATAATTTCATACTCGCGCCAAATAATCCCCAGGAACCTGTTGCAATGGCATTGGCAAATGAGGCCAGGGTAGAAGCACTCGGCCGTGTGGATAATCGGCTCCGCGCCGCCCGAAGTTATGACGTTATTTTGGAGAACATCGCACAAGGCCACCAGTTTCTGTTTGACCACCGGGATAGCCTTGGCGATGAAGAGCTGGAGCGGCAATTCAAGCCGTACGTCCACGCGCTTCGGGCGGCGTATGTTAATTTACTTGATGTTTCACGATGAAAAGAGAACAAGGCCATGGACAAGCTTTCAGCGGATGAGGCTTTCGAGCTAGGCAACCAGTTTCGCGATGCAGCGGTTACGCTTGGAGATTGGCGTTTCAAAAACCGCGCAAGCCTGAGCAAAGCCCAATGGGATGAACTCGATGAGC
>CAJDVB010000034.1_pt1 | contig 18058 bp, 16 predicted proteins | sample 7391231 | NCBI WGS metagenome assembly CAJDVB01 (sample SAMEA7055679, study PRJEB34461) | soil metagenome | biome: terrestrial ecosystem; feature: Peninsula; material: soil | place: Antarctica | collected 2016
TTGTTGTAGGCAATTTCATCGGCAAGATTGGCCAGTTGTGCTTCCAGTGACGGCCGCTGATCCGAAAGGAAACGCTCGCCCACATCTCCAAGCTTAACGGCATTCTTTCTGGCGCAGTGCTTGAGGATGCCTTCACGCGTTTCAAAGCACAGGTTCAAGCCATCGAACGCGCCGTAACGCTCTTCCAGCACATCTACGACACGCAGAGACTGCAAGTTGTGCTCGAAGCCGCCGTAATCTTTCATGCAGTCGTTCAGCGCTTCCTGCCCTGCGTGACCAAATGGCGTATGGCCGAGGTCGTGCGCCAGGGCAATAGCTTCAACCAGATCTTCATTGAGATGCAGATTGCGCGCGACCGAACGGCCGATTTGCGCTACCTCCAGGCTGTGCGTCAAGCGCGTGCGAAACAGATCGCCTTCGTGATTTACAAAAACCTGAGTTTTGTATACAAGCCTGCGAAATGCCGTGGAATGAATGATGCGATCGCGATCACGCTGGAATGCGGTACGTCCCGGTGCTGATTCTTCCGCGATGCGGCGACCGCGCGAACTCGCCGATGTTACCGCATAAGACGCCAGCTCATGCATTGGCAGTACATTCCATAAGCGTTCCAGTCAATATCTCTGCCGGCACGTCGGAATGGAGCACGGCCTCGCCTATATGCCGGAGTAAAATGAAACGCATATTCCCTCCCTCTACCTTCTTGTCCAGCCCCATCAAGCGCAGGTATTTTTCCGGGCCGAGATCGGGTGCTATAGCAGAAAGCCCTGCCTGCGCATAAATTTTCCGGATTCGCTCTACCTCGGCCTCGCCGATCATCCCCATGCGCTTCGATAGTTCCGCAGCCAGCATCGTACCGGCTGCAACTGCTTCGCCATGCAACCAGACACCGTAACCCATTGCATTTTCGATAGCATGACCAAAGGTGTGTCCGAGATTGAGCAATGCCCGAACACCGCTTTCGCGTTCGTCGGCTTGCACAACCTCCGCCTTGTTTACGCAACTTCGGCGTATCGCTTCGACCAGCACATCGGCGTCGCGGATAAGAAGCTTGGCCATATTCCGTTCTAACCACTCCAGGAAGCCAAGGTCGCGGATCAGGCCATATTTGATGATCTCGGCAATGCCTGCCCGCAACTCCCTTTCCGGCAACGTATCGAGCGTTGCTGTGTCTGCCAGTACGACCCGAGGCTGATAAAAAGCGCCGATCATGTTTTTGCCAAGCGGATGATTGATACCTGTCTTGCCGCCGACCGAAGAATCGACCTGTGCCAGAAGCGTCGTTGGAATTTGGATAAACGGCACTCCCCGCAAATAGGTCGCGGCGGCAAACCCGGCCAAATCACCGACGACTCCGCCGCCAAGGGCGATGATGGGCGTGCTCCGTTCACAGCGGTGACGAAGAAGTGCATCGAATATGAAGTTCAGCGTCTGCCAATTCTTGTGCGCTTCCCCGTCAGGGAGAACGATGGGAACGGTCGCCACGCCCTGCTCTTCCAGCGCACTACGCAGCCTTTCCATATAAAGGGGCGCTACCGTAGTGTTTGTGACGATTGCAACGCGTTTTCGTGGCAAAAGGTCGAGGATAATTTCGGAATGGCTCAGAATGCCATTACCGATATGGATCGGGTAACTACGCTCACTTGGCGTAGAGGCAAAATCTACCGTGATTGTTTGCATGGTTTAACCTAAATCCGGCAGTTGGACGGGCCGGAGTGAGCGGTTTTTTGGGTGCAGAGCAAGGCGCAACGACGCGGAATGCGACCGCGCAGGGTGAAGCAGTGCCTTCCGCAGGAAGGTGCGACCCTGAAGCGGGATGCGGGCGCCCCATGCACGTAGAGCGCGATCGCGGCATCCCCTATGCTGCCCGATCCCCGCTTCGCGGGGTCCCTCGGGCGACGCTTCGGGGCGCTATTCCATTCCAAGGAGTTGCAACGTAGCGCTGTGCCGCAAAAACTGTTCAATCCGCCTCGTAGCGAGCTCACCAAGAAGATGAAGCTCACGGAGCACGAAAAATCCTTGTCGATTATAGCGTTAGTTAGCAAATGAGCAGGAAAATAAGCGGTCAACTGCCGGATTTAGGTTCAACGGTTCTCGAAGCACGATCTCAATTCTTGTCTACCTGATGATCAACAGGTCTTTGTTCTGAGGAACTCATGATGAGATAGCAAGCGATCTTTCAAAATGGCTTTACCACAACCAGGATTACTACCACAATCAGGATCACCACCGGAAATTCATTAAACCACCGGTAATAAACATGACTGCGCCGATTGCGATCATACTTGAAATCGGCGAGCAGTTTTCCACAGTAGAGGTGATACGCGATCAGCACAATCACTAGTGCAAGTTTTGCATGCAACCAGCCACCAGAAATTCCATAACCCAGCCAGAGCCAAAGCCCAAAGAGAATTGTCAGCACCGCGCCGGGCGTCATGATTCCATAATAGAGTTTGCGCTCCATCACCTTGAAGCGCTCGATGCTTGGCGCGTCATCGCTCATCGTGTGATAGACAAACAGACGCGGTAAATAAAACAATCCTGCGAACCAGGTCACCATGAAAATGATGTGTAGCGATTTTATCCAGAGCATCTGCAATTCTTCTTAACCTGAACCGGGGCATTTATATGAGGTCGGCGTCGTGATTCATGGCTCGGATAGGGGACAAGATATCTGCCACAAGAGCCGGATGATCCGCCTTGCAAGAGCCGCAAAAACTGTTCAATCCACCTCGTAGCGAGCCTATCAGAAAAGGTGAATCTCACAACATACAAAAAATCCTTTTCGGTTATAGCGCTTAGTTGGCAAAGCGATCAACTGCCGGATTCAGGATTATTCATCACGTACTTGTGCGCCGACACCTTGCCCTGCAGAAATCGAGCAAAGCGGGATGGGGAATAAAATATCATCGATAACACATCTTGGCGCAGCAAGCATGATATTGATGGTATCGAGCCGCTGCTGGTCCTCCTGACTTAACCCGGCAATTGCACTGGTTGCCGCAGCGACTGTTGCGGCTGATTGCGCATCGGCCGCAGGCGCAGCGCGGATCGGATCGGCGACCTCGCGTGCAAGGTCTTGCCAGTCGGCACCACCGTCTTGCGTTACCGTGATCCAGCGATCGACATAAAATACGTTAGTCACATGATCGATGTCGAACAATGCCGCCGCAAGCGGATCGTCTTTCGCCTGCTCGGCGTTGTCATATGAGCATGTCACCCCCCAGGTCAATGGCTCCTTCAGGATGAATTTCAGCGCGTTTCGATTTGGGGTACCTTCTATTTCCGCTATTTTTGGCATTTACTGTTCCTTTCAACCTAAATCCGGTAGTTGGGCGGGGTAAGGTGTACGGTTTTTAGGGTGCAGGGCAAGGCGCAACGACGCGGAATGGTCGTTCCATTCCAAGAAGGTGCAACGCAGCCATGTGCCGCAGAAACTGTGCAATTCACCCCGTAGCGGCCTCACCCCTAGAAGGTGAGTGTCAAATAATATGAAATATTGCTATTAACCATAACACTGATCTATTAAATGAGCGGTCAACTACCGGATTTAGGTTCAAGCATCCCCTATTGGAGCATGCATCGGGTCATCCTCGGACTCGGTCGAGGTAGTGGTAACGGCATTGAGCGCGGCATGCAGCGTATGCCACGGCAAAATGGCACACTTTACACGCGTCGGCAGATCACGCACACCTGCAAATACAGTGAGCCGCCCCAAGTGATGCTGGCCCTCGAGATCGAGCGTGCCGGTCGCCATATCACGAAACTCCTTGATCAGCGTCTCTGCATCTTCGCGCGTTTTTCCTTTCACGACGGTGGTCATCATCGAGGCCGATGCCTTGCAGATCGCGCATGATTCACCGTGGAATGCGATGCCGTCGATGCGCTCTCCATCGAGATTTAGCGCAATGTCGAGGTGATCGCCGCATAACGGATTATGGCCCACCGCGTGGTGGCTCGCTTTATCCAGCGTGCCATAATTGCGGGGCTTCTTGTTGTGGTCGAGAATAACTTCTTGATAGAGCGATTTCGTGATCATTACATGAAAATTTTTTGCACGGTGCGAACGCCCGCGATAAATGCGTCCACCTCGGCCATCGTATTGTAAAAAGCAAACGAAGCACGCGTCGTCGCCGGCACCTTGAGGCGTAACATTACCGGCTGCACGCAATGATGGCCGGTCCGTACCGCAACGCCTTCCTGATTCAGGAGCGTGCCAATATCATGCGGATGCACGCCCTCGACCTCAAACGACAGTACCGCGGTCTTCGTTGCGGCCGTACCGATAATACGCACGCCCGGCATGCGGCTCATCTGTTCAGTCGCGTAGTTGAGAAGATCGAGCTCGTACGCGGCGATTGTATCCAAACCGATGGAGGATAAATAATCGACTGCGGCGCCGAGTCCGATCGCGGCGGCGATCGGCGGTGTACCTGCTTCAAATTTGTGCGGTATGGAATTGTAGGTGGTTTTTTCGAAAGTCACCGACAAAATCATATCTCCGCCGCCCTTGAACGGCTGCATACGCTCAAGTAGCGCAGCCTTGCCATAGAGCACGCCTATGCCCGTCGGGCCACACAACTTGTGACCGGAAAAAGCGTAGAAGTCGCAGTCAAGATCTTGCACGTCCACTGTCATGTGCGGCACGGCCTGCGCGCCATCGATCAGCACCGGTACATTGCGCGCATGCGCGAACGCAATCATTTCCTTGACTGGATTAACGGTACCCAGTGCATTCGACACATGCAACACACCTACGAATTTGGTTCGCTCGGTAAACAGTTTTTCGTATTCATCGATGAGGAGCTCTCCGGCATCATTGATGGGCACAACACGGATCTTTGCACCCTTCTCTTCCGCGAGCATCTGCCAAGGCACGATGTTTGAATGATGCTCAAGTGTAGTCAGAATGATTTCGTCGCCGGCACCGATGAATTTTCGGCCGTAACCATGCATTACGAGATTGATCGAATCGGTGGTGCCACTGGTGAAAATGACTTCCCTGTCTTCGCGCGCGTTGATGAAACGTTGCAACCTGCGACGCGACCCCTCGTATTCCGCAGTGGCCAATTCGGACAAATAGTGCACGCCGCGATTGATATTCGCGTGCTGGGTCGTCTGGTAGCGTACCAGGCGGTCGATTACCGGCTGCGGCATCTGGCTGGATGCCGCATTGTCGAGATAGACCAGTGGTTTACCCTCAACCTGGAGCTTGAGGATCGGAAAATCAGCGCGAACGCGGTCAATGTCGAACGTCGAAGCGAATTGCGGCTTTAGAGTGGAATCCATGATCTTCATGGTCAATCTCGTTGAGTCCGCTCAAGTACCATTTGCTCAAGCCGGTGCTTGAGGGATGCAATGGAAATACGGTCGATAATTTCGGCGCCAAACGCATAAGTCAACAGATTGCGCGCCATTACCTCGGATAGCCCGCGGCTCTTGAGATAAAAAAGTTCCTCACTGGCGAGCTGACCAACGGTTGCGCCGTGCGCGCATTTTACGTCATCCGCGAAGATTTCAAGCTGTGGCTTGGTGTCGATACGCGCCTTCGCACTCAGCAGCAAGTTGCGGCTCGATTGCGTGGAATCGGTGCGCTGCGCCCCTGGGCGTACTATTATCTTACCGTTGAACACGGCGTGCGCAGCGCCATCAACGATGCATTTATGTAACTGGCGGCTTGTGCAATTCGGCACCGCATGATCTATGCAGGAATGGGTGTCGGCGAGCTGGCGTTCCGTAATCAAGGCCAGTCCATCAATCGCGCACTCGGCTCCCTCCGCCGCAAGCAGCACATTCAAATCATATCGTGAAATACGCGCACCAAGCGCGACGCTGACCGATCGATAGTGGCTTGCATGCGCTAGCGATACCGCACAGTTTGCGATATGAAACGCGTCGATGCTGTCACGCTGCACCCGGATGTGATTAACCTCGGCATTATCCCCGAGCGCGATTTCCGCCACCGCATTGGTGACATAGGCGCCTTCATGAAGCGTAATATAATCCTCGACCAGCGTAACTGAACTACCCGATTCGGCAATCAGAAGGCAACGCGGATGACTTGCCGCCTCTGGCTGTGTTGCAATGAACAACACATGCACCGGTTCCCCCGCCGCCGTATCACGCGGTACCACAACCAGTGCCCCGTCATGGAGAAACGCGGTATTCAGTGCGGTGAACAGGTTATGCTCAAACCCGGCATGACGTCCGAGATGCGGCTCTATTGCCACGCCGTGCGTAGATATAGCCGTTGACATATCCGTGACTACCAAACCAAGCTCCTTGGCCCTGTTCGGCGATGTGGAAAACTGCGGCATGTACGTGCCATCGACGAACACGAGCCTGACCGCCGCCTCGTCCAGATAGAAACGTTCCACGTCGGCTACTTTAACCGTCGATGCACCACGAAGCGGCTGGAAGGACAGCTTGGCAAGCGGTGAAATATCGGTAAAACGCCACTCTTCGTCGCGAGTCGTCGGCACCTTTAATCTACTGGCACAATCAACCGCATTTGCTCTCAACTGATTAAACCATGCGAGAGGGCTGGGCGGCAGTTGTGGCTGCCCCTGAAGCAGGCTTTCGAGATAGCTGTTGCCGGCAACCATGCTCATGCTCATGCCCCGACCGCAGCACGTTGCTCGGCGCCAACCCAGTCATACCCACGATCTTCGAGATCGAGAGCAAGCTCTTTGCCGCCCGTCTTGATGATGCGACCCGACTCCATTACGTGCACGTAGTCCGGCACGATGTAATTAAGAAGGCGTTGATAATGCGTGACCAATATGATCGCATTATCCTTGTTCGCAAGCTGGTTCACGCCTTTGGTGACGATCCTTAGTGCATCGATGTCGAGTCCGGAGTCGGTCTCGTCGAGAATTGCCAGCCGTGGTTCAAGCAACGCCATTTGCAATATCTCGTTCCGCTTTTTCTCACCGCCGGAAAAACCTTCATTGACGCCACGATCGAGAAAATCGGGGTTCATGTCCAACAATTTCATTTTTTCACGCACCAGGTCATCAAATTCCAATGGATCAAGCTCGTCCTTGCCGCGTTGTGCCTGTACTGTATTGTAGGCGAGGCGCAAGAAATGACTATTGGCAACGCCGGGGATCTCGACCGGGTACTGAAAGGCGAGAAATACGCCAGCGCGCGCGCGTTCTTCCGGTTTCAGATCAAACAGATCATTTCCTTCAAACGCTACCGAACCGCCGGTTACCTGGTATGCGTCGTGGCCGTCGCGCGCAGCCCACGTATTTCAAGTAACGTTTTGCTATCCTGATAAATCATCCGACGCTCCCTTCGAGCTTGAACCCGAGCAGCTTGGTCGCTTCGACCGCGAACTCCATCGGCAACTGTTGAAAAACATCCTTGCAGAACCCATTAATGATCATCGATACCGCTTCCTCGCTGCCGATACCGCGCTGGGCAAAGTAAAATAGTTGGTCTTCGCCGATCTTTGATGTTGATGCTTCATGCTCGACCTTGGCTTCCTGGTTGCGAACCTGTATGTAAGGAAAGGTATGGGCTCCGCATTTGTCGCCGATCAGCATTGAATCGCACTGTGAATAATTGCGCGCCCCAGTGGCGGTAGGCGCGATTCTGACCAGTCCGCGGTAACTGTTATTCGAATGGCCGGCGGAGATACCCTTGCTGACTATGGTGCTACGCGTATTTTTTCCAATGTGAACCATTTTGGTGCCGGTGTCTGCCTGCTGATAGTTATTGGTCACAGCCACCGAGTAAAATTCTCCTACCGAGTTTTCACCTTGAAGAATACATGAAGGATACTTCCAGGTAATAGCCGAGCCGGTTTCAACCTGAGTCCATGAAATGCGCGAATTAACGCCCTTGGCCAAACCACGCTTGGTAACGAAGTTGTAAATGCCGCCCATGCCGTTTTCATCGCCCGCATACCAGTTTTGCACCGTCGAGTACTTGATGTCGGCGTTGTCCATCGCGACCAGTTCAACCACTGCGGCGTGTAATTGATTGGTATCGAATTTGGGCGCGGTACAACCCTCGAGATAGGAGACTGACGAACCCTCCGCGCCGATAATCAGAGTGCGCTCGAATTGTCCCGATTCCTCCGTATTGATGCGGAAGTACGTAGCCAGGTCCATAGGGCATTTTACGCCTTTGGGAATAAAGCAGAATGTACCATCCGTAAAAACGGCCGAGTTGAGCGCCGCGTAGTAATTATCGCCTACCGGTACCACCGTGCCAAGATACTGCTTCACCAGGTCCGGATGCTCATGAACGGCTTCCGAGATCGAGCAGAAAATTATGCCCACTTCGGCAAGCTTCTGCTTGTAAGTCGTTGCAACCGACACGCTGTCGAAAATCACATCCACCGCTACGCCAGCGAGCGCTGCCCTCTCGTGCATCGGCACCCCGAGCTTCTCAAAAGTGCGCAGCAATTCGGGATCGACCTCGTCCATGCTGTTCAGCTTCTTTTTCTGCTTCGGCGCCGCGTAGTAGCTGATTGACTGAAAATCAATCTTTGGATACTTGACATTAGGCCACCGTGGCTCTTCCATCTTGAGCCATTGCTCATACGCCTTCAGCCGAAACTCAAGCAGCCATTCCGGCTCCTCTTTCTTTGATGAAATGAGGCGGATAATGTCTTCGTTAAGCCCTTTTGGCGCGATATCGGACTCGATGTCGGTAACAAAGCCATGCTTATAAGGCTGATTGACCAGTTTTTGTAATACTGCGCTCATGTAGATTGCTCCAATGTCGTTTACCTCGAGGATACATCGAGGAATCCGCCGTTCCGTATACGGCTCTTGTTTTTTTACTTCTCAGATCTTTGACACAACTAAACTTTGACTGGTTCTTTCAAACTGAAGCTCTCACCGCAACCGCATGTATTGTCAACGTTGGGATTTTCAAATTTGAACGAATCATTGAGCCCTTCCCTGACAAAATCCACGCGGGAACCATCAAGGAAGGGCAGGCTGTTGGCGTCAACCACTACATTGGCGTTATGAGATTCGAATATATGATCGCCAACAAGAATTTCGTCAGCATAGTCGAACGTATAAGCAAACCCGGAGCAGCCCACCTTTTTCAAGCCGATGCGCAACGCCAATCCCTTGCCGCGCTTTGCAAGCTGCTTCCGGATCTGTTTTGCCGCGTTTTCGGTTAATGTTACCGCCATACTATTCTCCAATTACCATTCGCAAAATATGGTGACCAGAATAAAGGTGGATATCCGTGATCGGGGTCACACCGAAAATGCGGCATGTCCAAGCTCAGGCACAGCCTTTTCTGACGGAATCACGTTTCGCATATCGAGTATTTGCATAACGCCACTCTCTCTCGCCTGGTGCGCATCACTTCTTGCTTTCTGGTCATCAACCAGCTGCTTCAATGTCACTGCGCCAAGGTGATCGAAAATGAGCTCATTGAGCTTCACCCATAAATCGTGAGTCATGCACTTTTTATCGTTGTGACAATTTTCCTTTCCGCTGCACTGCGTCGAGTCGATCGGCTCGTCAACAGCGAGGATAATTTCCGCAATCGATACGTGCGCCGTGTCCTTCGCCAGGCAATAACCGCCTCCGGGGCCTCGCACACTGTCGACAAGCCTGCGCTGGCGCAGTTTGGCAAACAGTTGCTCAAGATAGGATAGCGAGATTTGCTGGCGCTGACTAATTTCGGCGAGCGTCACGGGGTGAGCGCTATGCTGCATTGCAAGATCCAGGAGTGCCGTTACCGCAAACCGCCCTTTGGTCGTTAGCCGCATGATAAACTCCTCTTTACTCTTGTGATTCAATCAAATAGGGATATTGATCATAAACCGGTCCAGCCACTATCAATACATGACTGATTTAGTCAACTATAAGATACCTGATCGATTTAGTCAACTATAACAAAACATCTCTGACAGAAGGGTCAACATCTACCGCAAGTAAACCGGGACGGGATCTAAATGAGGTTTTCTGGCAGACTCCCCTTAGGAACGCCGGACGCACGCAGCGCGCCAATTGCAGCTTGCCTTAACCTGAATCCGGCAGTTGTAGCGAGCTCACCAAAAAGATGAAGCTCACGGGTACAATCACCGGATTCAAGGCTTAGGAATGATTCTGGTAAAAAAGAAGACCGAAGATATGAGACAGCGGGAGAATGCCTCGGAAATCCCGCTAACTGGGGGAATTACTTCAGGGTGCTCTGCGACGACGAAGGCTCATATGGGCTTTTACCAACTCGACCGCCTGATACCGAAACTGACTGCCGTCCGTATCTTTTACCCACATATGCAACAGGCCGATAAAGAATAGATGCGTATCCATCGCCAGCTGAGCAGGGTCGCGCAATGGATGCAGTTGCTCCTGAGCTTCCGCCCGCTCGTAAATCAGCCGTAATTTTTCCTTGATGCTAGAACAATTACATAGAATCTGTTGCAAAACAGTAGCGAACTCGTCTACATATTCACACTTGATCATCAGGATCTCATAAACCTGGCGCGTTTCGGCGCTGTCAACCAATGATTGAATGGTTCCGCATAAAAAATTTTCTATACAAGTAAGCGCATCTTCACAACCTTCGAGCAGCAGAGTATCGTCCATGCGGTCAATCAATGGCAGCAATACCTGTTCACGCATGGCCTGAAACAGATCGAGCTTATTACTGAAGTGCCAATAAATCGCACCTCGCGTCACCCCGGCCTGAACCGCTATATGTTCCATCGTTGTGCGGCTTACACCGCGCGTAAGAAATACCTGCCGCGCCGCCTCGATCAAGCGTTGCCGGGTTAATTCCGAATTTTCCTTTGTTTTCCGGGCCATGTTCCAGTTGCTTTTCCAGTCATTAATTTATTTACATTGATGTGCTTCTTTTGTATATAATTTACATACATACACGAATGTATGCAAGATGTTTCTTTTTTTCTTTTTGACTGTTTTCGTTTACTGCCATGGGGTTAAAGATGTCAGCTGCCAGATATTATAAAAATGATAAAAACAGACTTGGCAATCTGATGGCGACTTTGCATTCAAAAGCGACCATCGCGCTCATCATTGGCATTGCCATGAACATTGCATTGGCCGCCTGTGGCAAAAATGACCAGCCCTCCAATCAACCGCCTGCTGGAATGGCGCTTCCGGTAAGCGTGATCGAAGTACAACCTACCAGCGTGCCGATCAGTGCCGAAGCGGTCGCACAAACCGAAGGTGCCAAGGAAGTCGAGATACGGCCTCGCGTCGGGGGTATTTTGCTCAAACGCCTGTATGAAGAAGGAGCGGCGGTAAAGCTGGGCCAACCCATGTTTCTGATCGATCCCGTGCCCTATATGAATGCCTTGGCGGAAGCAAAAGCGCAACTTGCTGGACAGAAAGCCCGCATTGCACAGACAGAGCGCGAAGAAAAGCGCTTGCGTGATCTTCTTGAAGCGCAGGCCATCAGTCAGCGTGAATACGACAACGCCGTCTCCGATAACGCAATCGCAAACGCCGCCCTGGAGCAGGCGGAAGTTCGCGTACGCGACGCCGAGCTAAATCTCTCTTATACCTCCGTGCCGGCTCCGGTGACTGGTGTATCTGGCCGCTTCCAGTTTTCCGAGGGCACGCTGGTTGAAGCCAACACCAGTCTTCTGACGACGATTGTTCAGCTATCACCGATCTGGGTGCGCTTCAGCTTATCGGATAACGAACTGGCGCAGATCGGCGGTCCGCTGCATGAGCAAAACGTAGAGCAGGTAACCTTGATACTGCCGGATGGCTCGGAATACGCCAAAAAGGGCAAGCTGAATTTTGCAGCCAGCGAAATCGATCCAATGCTGGGTACGCAGCAATTGCGCGCAACATTCGAGAATGTGGATCAGCGGCTTTTGCCGGGGCAGTTTGTGCGTGCGCGTGTAACCACAGGCGAACGTGATGGCGTTTTTCTTGTACCCCAGGTTGCAGTGCAGACGTCCGATCTGGGAAATATCGTGTATATCGTCAATGGAAAAAATGAAGCTACCGTACAGCCGGTCGTGACGGGTCAATGGTTGGGCAAGGAGTGGGTCATCCTGAGCGGGCTTAAAGCGGGTGATAAAGTCATAGTCGATAATATCATCAAGCTTCGTCCCGGGGCCGCTGTGGTGCCTAACCTGCTTCGTTCAGAGACACCCGTGGCGACCCATGCTCCGGGATCGCCGCCTGCTGAGACTCCTGCTCGGCCCGAACCAGAGACACAGACTTAGGCGGAAATCGTCATGACAAGATTCTTCATTACGCGACCTATTTTTGCGTCCGTAGTATCCATTATCATCGTACTTGCCGGATTGGCAGCCGCGATACAATTGCCTATCGCACAGTATCCGCAAATTGCGCCGCCGACCGTGCTGATCACCGCAACCTATCCCGGCGCCAGTGCCGATACCTTGTCTAAAACAGTCGCTGCACCGATTGAAGAGCAGTTAAGCGGTGTCGAAGATCTATTGTATTTCAGCTCCAGCGCCGATTCGAGCGGTACGCTGACAATAACCGTGACTTTTGAAGTCGGCACCGATGTCGATCAGGCGACTTTCAACGTAAGCAACCAGGTAAATATTGCTCTGCCGCGCTTACCGGAGGAAGTCCGCCGCACCGGTCTGATAATACAAAAGCGTTCCAACGATATTCTTCTGGTTTTTATGCTCGTCTCCAAGGAGAAGGGTAAGTTTGATCCGTTGTACCTGAGCAATTATGCGACGCTTAACGTGCTGGACGAGCTAAAGCGCACCAAGGGGGTTGGTGACGCGATAGTTTTCGGGGGACAGGATTATTCCATGCGTATCTGGCTGCGGCCTGACCGCATGGCTCAATTAGGCGTTACTACCACGGATGTTGCCGCAGCCATTCGATCTCAAAATGCGCAATATGCTGCCGGCAAGATAGGACAGGAGCCCGCACCTGCGGATCAGCAGCTGATTTATACCGTTAATGCCAAAGGCCGCCTGCTGGAACCTGAGCAATTCGGTAATATTATCTTGCGCGCCGATGGACCGCGCGGTGCGCTTTATCTCAAGGATGTCGCCCGTATCGAACTGGGCGCGCAAAGCTACGATGTACGCACTGCGCTTAATGGCGAACCGGGCGCGGGCATTCCCATCTTCTTGCAGCCCGGTGCAAATGCTCTGGAGACGAAAGAAGCCCTCGTCGCCAAGATGGAGGAATTGAAGACTCATTTCCCTGAAGGAATGGATTATGTAGTGCCGTACGATACCAGTCTGTTTGTTACCGCGTCGATCTGGGAGGTCATTAAAACGCTGGGTGAAGCGATGGTACTGGTGATATTGGTTGTGTACCTTTTCCTGCAAAGCTGGCGCGCCACGTTGATTCCCCTTGTCGCGGTACCAATCTCTCTTATTGGCTCGTTTGCGGGACTATGGTTGTTCGGCTTCTCAATCAACACGCTTACGCTGTTTGCGATGGTACTGTCTATCGGAATTGTCGTGGACGATGCGATAGTCGTGCTGGAAAACATCGAGCGCTTGATGGACGAGGAACAACTATCACCGATGAAAGCTGCCATCAAGTCCATGGAGCAGGTTTCACGAGCCGTTGTGGCCATTGTATTGGTGCTGTGTGCAGTGTTTGTGCCGGTAGCCTTCATGGGCGGCATCGCTGGTGAGCTATATCGCCAGTTTGCCGTGACGGTTGCCGTTGCCGTGGTAATTTCCGGCATAGTAGCGTTGACGCTCACCCCTGCGTTGTGTGCCATCATCCTGAAAACCACTCACGGAGAATCTGCGTTCTTCAGAAAATTTAACAGTGGATTCAAGGGTTTGACTAATTTCTATACGCATACGGTCGGCCTGACATTACGTCACCCCATTATCGGCGCGCTCGTATTCGCAGGGATCGTTGGCGTGGCAATTTACCTGGGTAAAACGGTTCCCGAGAGCTTCGTGCCGCCTGAAGACCAGGGCTATGTGGTGACCGCAACGATTCTGCCTGACGGCGCAACGCTGTCTCGAACAACCAGAACAGCTGAAGCTGTGCGCGCTGCCATTGCGGAAGACCCGGCAGTTTCCCACCAGTTTGTGGTTAATGGTTACGATCTTATCGGGGGCGGAAATAAGACAAGCTCGGCAACCATGTTCGTGACATTCAAAGACTGGTCTGAACGGACTGCCACCGCGGAGGATATTGTCAACAAACTGTTCGGTATCGGCATGCAGCAGCCTGATGGCATCGCGATAGCGTTTAATCCCCCCGCCATCCGTGGATTGGGCACCGCAGGGGGTTTTGAAGTTTATGTGCAAGCCCGTGGGGGGTCGGACCCCTTGCGATTGTCGGGTGTCGTGAGCAACCTCATCGATGCGTTGAACCAGGAACCGCGCCTTACCGGCATCAACACTTTCTTTCGTCCCACAGTGCCGCAGTTTTTTATTGAAGTGGATGAGGCCAAGGCGATTTCGCAGGGAGTTTCCATTGTTGATCTGTATGCCACCTTGCAGAGCACCATGGGTTCGCTCTATATCAACGATTTTAACAAATCCGGTCGCACCTACCGGGTGCAACTGCAGGCAGAACCCCAATACCGTATGAAGCCGGAAGATCTCGGCAGAGTGTACGTGCGCTCCGAATCCGGTGCGATGGTGCCCATGTCGGCGCTGAGCACGATAAAAAGCATCGTCGGTGCGGAGCAGTTGGAGCGCTATAATGGGCTTCTTGCCGCAAAGATCATGGGAAGTGGCGCACCCGGCGTAAGCTCGGGTGACGCCATTAAACTCGTGGAGGAGATCGCGGCAAAAAACCTGCCGGATAATTATCAGATTAGCTGGACGGCACAGGCCTTCCAGGAGAAACGCACCGGTTCCGCGGCAACTCTCGCTTTCAGTTTTGCCATTATCATGGTATTTCTGATTCTGGCTGCGCAATTTGAAACCTGGGGATTGCCGCTGGCCGTTATCATGGCCGTGCCCTTTGCGCTGACAGGTGCGCTTCTGGCGGTGCTGGTACGCGGGATGCCGAACGATATTTACTTTCAGGTGGGCTTGATTACACTAATAGGCCTGGCGGCAAAAAATGCAATCCTGATCGTGGAATTCGCCAGCCAGAAAATGAAAGAAGGAATGCCGGTTGCAGAAGCCGCGGTTGAAGCTGCACGTTTGCGTTTTCGCCCTATTGTCATGACTTCCATGGCTTTTGTGCTAGGGATCGTACCGCTGGTAATGGCGACCGGGGCCGGAGCCGCCGCACGCCGTTCAATGGGAACCGGCGTCTTTGGCGGCATGCTGCTCGCGACATTTGTCGCAACCATATTCATTCCGTTATTCTTCACCTGGCTTACTCGCAAGAGCGCGGGAAAGCCGGCTGAACATGTACAAAAGGAAACGGCATGATGCGCCAATATAACGTCTGGATCAGAATATTATTCTTACTCCCGAGCCTCACCATAGCCTCTTGCGCCATGGGGCCCGACTATGTCCGGCCCCACATCGACACCGCCGATACGTTTCGCATGGCTGAAAACGAAGGACACTCCATTGCCAATCTTCCGTGGTGGGAGCTGCTTCACGACGATGTACTTCAACAACTTATCCGTCAGGCTTTAGCGGAAAATAAAGATCTCAAGCAGGCCGTGGCAAGCGTTGAGGAACTCGAGGCCCGCAGTGCGATCAGCCGTTTTGACCTGCTCCCGAAGCTGGACTACAACCTCAACGCGCCTGCATTCGGCACCCTCGGCGGATTCCTTTTCCCCGGGTTTCCCACACCGTACAGCTACTTCGCACAAAATAATCTGGCCTGGGAAATAGATATCTGGGGCAGGCTCCGCCGCGCCAACGAGGCCACTCGTGCAGACTTGATGTCACGCGAAGAAAATCGCCGGGCCGTTGTCCTTACACTGGTGAGCTCGGTAGCGCAATCCTATTTCGATCTTTTGCAATTCGATATGCAGTTGGACATTGCGCAAAATGCACTGCGGTCTTGGGAAGAATCGGTTGCCCTCTCTCGGGCACAACTGCGCGGAGGCGTAATCTCGCGGCTCGATCTGGATCAGTTCGAGGCAGAACGAGCCAACGCGGCAACGCGCGTGGCGGAGATCCAGTTCGAGGCAGAACGAGCCAACGCGGCAACGCGCGTGGCGGAGATCCAGCGTCAAATGGTTCAGAAAGAGAATGAGCTTAGCGTGTTGTTAGGCAAGAATCCGGTACGGATCGCGCGAGGCATTTCGCTGACAGAGCAACTGTTGCCGCCCGCGGTCCCGGCCGGCCTTCCCTCCGAGTTGTTGCAGCGGCGCCCGGATATCTTGCAAGCCGAACAGACGCTGGCAGCAGCTACCGCGAGAATTGGAATGGCCAAAGCGGCACGATTCCCCAGAATTTCGATCACCGGTTTTCTCGGCGTGGCCAGTCCGGCATTGTCCAAGCTACTCGTTGCGGGAAGCGAATTTGGAGCGGCGGGCGTCGGTCTGGCAGGCCCGTTGCTGAATCCGCAAAGCCTGGGGTTCGAACAGCGGGCGGCTGAAGCGATGGCAAGGCAGGTATTGGCCAAGTACGAACAGACCATTCTTGTGGCTTTCAAGGAGGTTGAAGATGCTCTGGTGGCTATTCGCACGTTTAATGACCAACGCACGGCACAACAGGAACAGGTCGAAGCGTTGCGCTCGGCTTTGCGCATGGCAGATCTTCGCTACAAGGGAGGCGTTACCAGCTATGTGGATGTACTTCTTGCCAAGCGCGCCCTGTTCGATGCAGAGTTTGGGCTCTCGGCAACGCGCCGGATGCATCTGGTGTCTGTCATTCAGCTCTATAAGGCGCTGGGCGGAGGATGGTTGCCAGCATAAACGAGCATATGCGATATCAACTGGTCGCGGCGGGCAGATGGGTACGCGTCCTTCAGTTTTTAACGTATTTTCTTTATACCCGGTCTTTTTCGAAGACTTGTCGGTTCGATGTTTCAGGCCCTCGCCAGACGCTTAACTCATATACCAGTACGGTATATCAGTACCGTTGGCAAGCTGCGATACATTTTATATTGCTTCACTGCGCTGATGCGGATCACTCATAATGGGAAGATGCAAGGAAGCGTTTATTTTTTTATCCAGCACTTTCTTCAGTTGAATCCGCATTTGCGGCCAGCTCAAATTTCGCAGTGAATTACGGGGTGAGCTGCGGCGGGAATCAAGAGTAGCAAGGCTAAACAATACGACATTCATAGCCCATGACTTCCTGCTATGCGTCGATCGCGGCCACAACCGAACCAAAATGCAATTATCCAGCGGCTGAATTTCCGGCAAGACCCGATCGCCAGTAATTCCGCCTCTTGTCCTTTATCCAGGGCAACTCCAGAACCGGGCATATGAATCTGACAACTCAACGGTTAACAGCATCAGCCATCCGGGAGGGAACCGGCATTATTCGCATGGGCGTGGGATTACTCCTGATCCTGCTCGCCGCTTGCTCGGAGAAAGCGCCGCCAAGCTCGGTCCAGCCTGCCCCTGAAGTGGAAGTGATTACCGTAACCACACAAACAGTCCCGGACGAGCCCGAGTTTATCGGTCGAACGGAGGCCTTCCGCCCCGTGGAGATTCGGCCACAGGTTACCGGTATCATTCAAAAAATATTTTTTACCGAAGGCCGGAATATTCGCAAAGGTGAACAGTTATACCTCATTGACCCTGTTCCCTTTAAAGCTGTTTATCTTAGTGCCAACGCTCGCGTGGCCCAGGCTCAGGCGCGACTGGTGCAGGCGGAGCAGGATCTGGTCCGTGTAAGGCCCCTCCTCGAGGAACAGGCTGTCAGCAGAAAAAATGTTGATGACGCCGTGGCCGAAACGCTGTCAGCCAAGGCAGCGCTCGAAGCGGCGCGAAGCGACCTGGTCAAAGCGAAATTTGATCTGGATAACACGTTGATCACCGCTCCTGTGAATGGTCGGGTCGGCCGCAGCCAGTTCTACGAAGGAAGACTGGTTTCCGCGCAGACAACCCTTTTGACGACTATCGACCAGTTGGACCCCATGTATGTCAATGTGAGCGTCCCGGAAAGCTACCTCCTCCGGCGGCGCCGAGATCTTGCCGAGCGCAGGATCGAGAGACCGAGTATTTTTCAGTTACGGGGTGTGATGACCTTTTCCGACGGGAG
>CAJDVB010000018.1_pt1 | contig 16945 bp, 14 predicted proteins | sample 7391231 | NCBI WGS metagenome assembly CAJDVB01 (sample SAMEA7055679, study PRJEB34461) | soil metagenome | biome: terrestrial ecosystem; feature: Peninsula; material: soil | place: Antarctica | collected 2016
GGCGGCGATAATCGCGTGACTGGCGCATTCGACAAGTACGGCACACTGGGCTTGTGGATAGCCCGCATGACCGGTGCGGCTGCCAGGGTAGCCAAAGGCCTTGACGTTATCCGGTTCGTCGGCCACCTCCAGGTTGCTACCGTCTATGGCAACCAAACGCAGTCCGGCATAGAAGGCATCGGGATGGTGTTTTGCGTCGGTGAGCGGTAGACAGGCGCGCGCCACCAAGTTCTGTAGCGGCGCATAGCCAATCTTGCCGCGCATTTCGCTGATGGAGGACTTGGCGATAGTCGCATCTGAGTCGTGACCCTGCATCCAGGACAAGCCTTGGGATACGACCGCAAAGACCTGTTCATAAGCCGCTTCGGGGTACAGGCTGAGCGCCATGCAGAAATAGGTGCCGGGCACGGCGGGCAAGCTGCGAATACGTTTACTGTTGCAGCCGTGTTCGTCGAGTATCTCGCCGATCATCGCTGCCGGGTAGACCCGCGCCAGCAAGCTGGCGCTAAGATAGTCACTTAAACGTGCACCCGCTCCCAATACTGCTTTGGTTCGCGCCATGACTCGCTCCAGAAAAACGATGAGCATAGTGTGACACAAAAACATCTAACCGAACAGTATTGAGTCAGGTCTTGTTATTTGCGACAACGTCAGCTATCGCCGAAAATGTTAACCCACGTCGCCGAGACGCATGGACGAGACGAGGCGATCTTCGATGCTTATGCCAGCGGTGTCACAGTTTGAAGGAGATCGGAGATCATTTCGGATTGTATTACTCTCGTGTATGTCGCATTGCGAAACAGCGACAACTGGCAAGAAACGAGACTTGACCTCTTCTATCTGCGCCGTGCATCGTTAAACTTGGATCCGGCAGTTGGACAGGGTGGGGTGAGCTCACAAAAAAATTGAGGATCAAGGGATAAAAAAGATTCTTTCGGATTATCGCGGCGAAATTTGAAAACGAGCGATCAACAGCCGGATTCAGGGTAAATATGATTTTCACGAAAATGGGGAAATTCTCCATTTTACGGGAAACCGTCCTTCATATCGCTGTGTCATACAAAGTCTTGAGATCGCTCTGTGTATAGTTCATGCGCTTGCAGGTGTTCCCTGACAGAAAGTTTTTGTCGCAGCAAAACTTTCAGGTCAACAGTTGGAAGAACGAGAACTCAATATCATGAATAAAAAGCAATTAGCACCTGAACCCCTGATATGCACAATCGGGCATTCAACGCACCCATTGGACGAATTCGTCGGTATATTAAAAACAAACGAGGTCACGCACATCCTTGATGTGCGTACTGTGCCGCGCTCCCGGCATAACCCGCAATTCAACAAAGAAACACTACCAGAGTCTCTGCGACCAGTCGACATCCAATACACGCATATGCCGGGGCTTGGCGGGTTGCGGCATGCTCATAAGGATTCTATCAACGGGGCCTGGCGCAACGCTTCTTTTCGTGGATATGCGGATTATATGCAAACACCGGAATTCGCCGCGAATGTGCAGGATGTGATGGAATTTATTGCGAAGGAACGGTGCGCGCTGATGTGCGCTGAGGCGGTTCCATGGCGCTGCCATCGTTCATTGATCGCCGATGCGCTTACCGTGCGTGGGGTGCGCGTTGAAGATATTATCAATACCCAGGGACGGAAGGTACATTCGATAACTCCCTGGGCGCAAACGGATGGCTTGAGAATTTTTTATCCTCCGCAAGAGAATCTGCCGTTGTAGGAAGAATTTAATAGATAAGGATGGTTGCCGCGTTCATAATGCGGGTCATAAATAACGAAGTGAACCAATAGCAGGGGAGTAGCTCAATTATGAAAATTTTGTGTGTTCAGTGCATAGCACTTATTGCCTTCATTATGCTGGTTCCCCAGCCTGCCACAGCATTTGAGGACAGCCGATCGGGGCAGCAGAAACCGGACAAGAATCAGGTAAAACAGCGAGGGCAGCAAAATCGCGAGCTGAAGCCGTGGGAGGCGAGACCATGGGATCCCAAGCCGTCGGCAGCGAAACCATGGGAATCAAGACCGTGGGACTCGGCTTCGGAAGAGGCGAGGCCAAAGGATTTGAGGTCGGGTGAGGAGCGGAAAGCTGCCGACGAGAGGCGCCGCGTAGGTAGAAAAGCCAGGAAGGAGCGGTCTGAAAAAAAGGAAAATACGGCCGAAGTCGGCAGTTATCAGGATCGCGTCAAGCAACGTCAGAACAAATGGCAAAGGCACCAGATGGAAAGCGAGCGGTATTATCCTGTTGGCATGAAATAACAAATGGACACAATAATTGCTCGCTAATTTTATGAGATCGGGGTGGCGCACCCGAGAAATAAAACGGCAGTCTTTGTATTCATGCATGAGGCTCGGGCATCCTGCTTCAGAGTCGCATTTCGTAGTGTTGTGCTTGCTCTGCACTCCAAAAACCGCTCACTCCACTCCGTCCAACTTCCAGATTTAGGATAATATCAACACGAAACCCGGCGAGCGCAGATATCGGATGAGCATGCACTCGTGCTGTCATCCACTGACCCGGCAGCGGCAGAAAAGGGTAGCCGCCTTAGTCACCTTTTCTCCGGTATACTCTATGACATCATGCCCGGACCCCTGCTGATCATTGCTTCCGCTGCCATATTGCTTGTCACCATGGCTTTTCTGGTGATCAGGCTCAGCATGCTTTCGACAATGGTGCGCGAACTGTTGGGGCATCTGGCGAAGTCGATGGAAGACAAACACCGCGATATGCTCAAGGACCTGCACGAGGGATTGGCGAAGCAGGGGGACCGATTATCGGAGGCACTCGGTAAAACTTCCGAGCAGTTGCGTGGAACGGTAGAGTCGCGATTGGACCAGATCAGCGGTCATGTTACCGAGCGTCTTGACGAAGGGTTCAAAAAGACAAACGAGACATTCACCAGCGTCATGACGCGGCTTGCTACCATTGATGAGGCGCAAAAAAAGATAGATAGCCTCACCACCAATATGGTGAGCCTGCAGGAACTTTTAGGTGACAAACGTTCCCGCGGCGCATTCGGCGAGGTACAACTGGAAGCGCTGGTTCGCAATATTTTACCTGCCGCTGCCTATACGATGCAGCACACGCTTTCCAACGGTAGCCGTGCCGACTGCGTGTTGAGGCTTCCTCCACCGACCGGCATGGTGGCGGTGGACTCAAAATTTCCCCTTGAAAACTTTCATCGCATGTTTGACCGCCATGCGGATGAAGCCAGCCGGGCATTGGCCCAAAAGCAATTCAAGGCGGACGTGAAGAAGCACGTGGACGATATTGCCAGTAAATATATTCTGCCGCCGGAAACCTGTGACGGCGCAGTGATGTTCGTTCCGGCGGAGGCTGTTTTTGCCGAAATCCATGCTTATCACTACGATGTGGTCGATTACGCCATGCAGAAGCAGGTATGGATAGTCTCACCGACAACCTTGATGGCGGTACTGAATACTGCGCGCGCAGTGCTTAAAGATATCGAAACTCGTGAGCAGGTGCATATCATCAAGGACGAGCTATCCAGGCTCGGCAAGGATTTTGCGCGATTCGACGAGCGCATGAAAAAGCTTGCCGATCATATCCGCCAAGCTAATCAGGATGTGGAAGAGGTACACGTTTCGAGCCGCAAGATCAGCCAGCGCTTTGCCCGAATCGACGCGGTGGAGTTGGAAGCTCCAGAAGTGGAAACCCCTGTGTTGGAATCCGGCGATGGCTGATTCCGAATCCCTATGCTTTCGAACTTTAAAGCCTGGTATCGTCGCCGCATCCTTAAAAATGAATCCATACCTGATGATACCTGGCAACAGGCCGTAACGCGTCTGAGATTTTTGCGCGGCCTTGATGCGGCTGAGCTGGAGCGATTGCGTGAATGCGCCACCCTGTTTCTTCATTCAAAGCAGATAAGTGGCGCGCACGGGCTGATTGTCACCGATGAAATGCATGTGCTGATCGCAGCGCAGGCTTGCATTCTGGTTCTGAATCTCGATCTGGATTATTACGATGGCTGGGTCGAAATTATCGTTTATCCCGGCGAATTCATACGCAATTATGATTATATGGACGAAGATGGGGTGGTGCATCATTCGGCGGAGGCCGTATCGGGAGAATCCTGGCTTGGCGGGCCTCTGATACTTTCCTGGGAAGATGCTTCCGCTGCTGAAGCCGGGTTGGGGTATAACGTCGTAATACACGAGTTTGCGCACAAACTCGACATGCTGAACGGCGATGCCAACGGATTTCCACCATTGCATGCGGACATGAGCCGGCAAGCATGGAGCGAAGCTTTCGGTGAAGCTTATGCGGCTTTTTGCAGACGCGTCGATGCGGATGAGGCGATGGAAGTGGATCCCTATGCGGCGGAGGATCCCGCCGAGTTCTTCGCGGTAATGAGCGAGGCATTTTTTGAACTACCCTTGTTGGTAAAACTACGTTTTCACGGGGTGTATGAGCAGTTGGCGCTGTTTTATCGCCAAGATCCCGCCCAACGTTGGAGCAAATCGTGACCGGATATTACATCAGCGGTGATATTGGCGGAACCAAGACGTTGCTACAGACAATTGAACTGAAGGACGGCAACGCTCAGGTATATTGCGAACGCCGTTATCCCAGTCAGGAATATTCGTGTTTTTCGGATATGCTGAGGGAGTTCTTGCGGGAGACAATGACGCTGGGAATTGGCTCCAGTCCCGCAAGCGCCTGTTTTGCGGTGGCAGGACCCATCACGCAACAGGTAGCAAGTCTCACGAACTTGCCCTGGGTGATGGATAGCGCGGCTATCACAAAAGAATTTTCCATTCCTATCGTTAAACTCATCAACGATTTTAAAGCCGTGGCATTGGGTATTGAAACCCTGCCCGACAGTGACCTGGTAACGCTGCAGGCGGGGAAGCCCTCTGCCATGGAGCTTCGGGTTACGCTTGGCGCTGGTACAGGCATGGGTGTGGCGTGGCTCATTTGGCAAGACAGCTGCTATATACCCTTGTCCAGTGAAGCTGGGCACATGGATTTTGCTCCCGCGAATGAATTGCAGGATCGCCTGCTCCAATATTTGCGAAAGAAATTTGGCCATGTATCGATCGAGCGGATACTATCAGGACCGGGATTGACCAATACTTTCAATTTTCTGCAGACGGACTTGAATAGTACTCCGGCGCTGGTGCAGGTGCGGCTGAAGCCCGATGGCGCGGCGCAAGTGTCAGACCTGGCTTTCAACCAAAAGCATCCCATCGCAATAAGAGCGATGGATTTATTTGTTGAGATCTATGGAGCTTATGCCGGGAATCTGGCGCTGGCGGGCCTGTGCCGTAATGGCGTGTATGTGGCGGGTGGTATTGCCCCCCGAATCATCGATAAGCTGAGAGAAGGCGGTTTCATGAAAGCGTTTCGCGACAAAGGACGTTTTTCCTCATTGATGGGGGATATCCCGGTGCATGTGGTCATGAATCCAAAAATCGGACTGCTGGGCGCTACGCAAGAAGCGCGGCGGATTGCCGGAAACAATTAAGGACTGCGATGCCGCGCTGACGTCGTTGTCACTCGACGAGTGATCAGCCCGGTTTATCATCGATCCGCGGTCGCCAGTAGAGGGGAGCATAGTGAACGGCCCAGAGTGTGAAGCAGATCAGCCAGGACAGCCCCGCCAACAGATATAGATTCATGGTAACCGTATCGAAAGCGCCAGGCAAAAGATCGGGAAATATCCGTAGCAAAACTGCGGCCTGAAACCCGATAAACAGCAACCAGGTAAATCCGTCCAGCACCAGCGCGTTTCCCGAATGCCCAAGCGTGACACGCGAAGCCATGCCCAGCACCATGCCGGCGAAGTATCCGATTGCCAGCGCATGCAATGGTGCGAGGCCAAATACCAATAATTCGCCCTCGGTCATAAAAAACACCGCAAATGCGATATGCAGCACAGCGAGAAGGTGAACCCGGAAGCTGCGTAATAACCCCCAGGTAAAAGACAAGTATACGGCGCAAGCGGCCAAGGGCAGGTCGAACAGCCACAGATAGGGAAATGCGTTTTCCCATAATTGCAATATGCCGTGCGCAGCGGAACACGCGAGCATCAGCCAGAGTATCCAGTAGGGTCTTACCAGGACATAATCCTCCAGCACCCGGCTGGAGAAAAACGGGATCATGCGGTGGCTCACCGTCATGACAACCGGCAGCAGAAAAAACCAGATTCCGGCGTTGCGTGAGAAATCCAGCATTATAGAATTTTCGGTCAGCAACCATAGCAGATAAGCAGCTATTCCCAGCCATCCGGATATGAGTGCCGCGGTGGCTGCGGTTGCGTGGCGCCTATCCTTATCCTTTGCTTTGAGGAGAACACGCAGCAGCGCGTAAACCGCTATACTGAATCCCCCCAGCAGGATCGCCACGCCTCCGGTAGCGATCAATTTTTCAGTCGCCAAACCGAGATAAAAAAGTGCGACGCCCGTAATCATCAGCAGGCAGGAGGCGACAAAGTGTCGTGGCTGAATTTTTTCTCCATTCATCCAACTGGGAAAAGTGGTAAATAAAAAACCCAGAATAAAGAATGAGAAAAAACCATAGATCATCAAAAAGGCGTGGGCCCAGATCGGCGCTATACTCCATTCTAATGGAGCAACCGCTATATCATGACGCCCAGCGAGATCGAGTACCCACCACAACAGTGTGAACACACCTTGCAGAGCTCCCGCCAGAAACATGCCATGATGCGGCGCTGCAGCGAGACGTTGCCAAACAGATGCGCTGTTATTCATATATATAGCCAGGATAAGCTGGTTTACTGAGAGCGGGTATTATCCTAAATCCGGTAGTTGACCGCTCATTTGATAGATCAGTGTTATGATTAATAACATATTTAATATTATTTGACGCTCACCTTCCGGGTGAGGGCGCTACGGGGTGAATTGCACAGTTTTTGCGGGAACGACCATTCCGCGTCGTTGCGCCTTGCCCTGCACTCCAAAAACCGTACACTTCACCCGTCCAACTACCGGACTTAGGATTATTACGGTGCTGTAACGATCTAATAATAGCGAGCCTGAGCCTGAAGGTCAGCTTTTTTAAAATAATCAATATTTGAATTTCAATATTTTCGGGCGCTACATCAGCATATGAGCAAAGCGTTTACCAAGGAAACAGAACCGGCTGATGACCTTGAAGAAGAGGTTATCGACACCTTATCCTCCTTACCTGCCGGTAGCAGAAACTACATCACCCCCTGCGGCCATGCACGGCTGATGGACGAGTTTCAATGGCTGATGAATAAAGAGCGCCCCCATGTGACCGCTACAGTATCATGGGCTGCCAGCAATGGCGACCGTTCGGAGAATGCCGACTATATCTACGGCAAGAAGCGCCTGCGCGAAATCGACCGGCGTATACGTTTTCTGACCAAACGCCTGGATATGGCGGAAATAGTGGATCCGGCCGCCCCACGAGATGATGAAACCCGTATTTTTTTCGGCGCAACCGTTACGTTCGCCAATGAAAAAGGCGACGAAAAAACAGTTGCTATCGTGGGTGTGGATGAGATCGATACTTCCAAAGCCTACATCAGCTGGATTTCACCCATGGCACGCGCATTGATCAAGGCGCGGGAAGGGGACGTGGTGACATTGCACGCGCCGGGTGGGACTGAAGAACTGGAAATTCTGGAAGTCGGATACCGGACGATTCCGATGGAACCATTCGGAAAAGCAGATGAGGCTGAGGCTGAAGTGGTGGCGGCTGATACAAATAGCCACTGAAGCTACTCACAGTCTAATCATGAAATTTATCAGTTCCCGCGATAACCCATTCTTCAAGAAAATGATCAAACTGGCCGGGTCTGCACAGCAGCGCAGAGCCGCTGGCTTGACGCTGCTCGATGGCGTACATCTGGTCGCTGCCTATCATGTCGCACTGGGACAGCCGGAAGTTCTCATCATGAGCGAGTCGGGTGGAGAAAGTGCAGAAATAAAACGCTTGCTGGAGGAATGGAAATCCAAGGAAAATTTGAGCTTGGTTATGCTGAGCGACGTGCTGTTTCGCGAGGTTTCTCCTGTCAAGACTCCAACCGGCATCATGGCGGTGGTACGCATCCCCCCAGCTGAAACCATCCTCATACGTAAACCTGCAAGGGATGAAAATGAGCATGGAGGAAATGAAAGTTTTTGCGTATTGCTCGAAGCCATGCAAGACGCTGGAAACGTCGGCTCCATACTGCGCTCCGCCGCCGCCGCGGGAGCGACGGATATTTACTTATCCAATGATTGTGCAGATGCGTGGTCACCCAAGACGCTGCGCGCCGCGATGGGCGCGCACTTTTTACTGGATATTCACGAACAATCCAATCTGCCGGAAGTGGCGCGTGCGTTTAGCGGCAAAGTAATTGCTACCAACCTGAGAGCAAAAAACAGTCTTTACCAGACCGAATTGACGGGGCCGATCGCGCTGGTGTTCGGTAATGAGGGCGTGGGCTTGTCTGATGCGGTGCTGCAAGTAATCACTGACGAAATCAGCATTCCCATGCCTGGTGGAATGGAATCATTGAACGTGGCGGCAGCGGCGGCGGTATGTTTTTTTGAGAGAGTAAGGCAGATGGAAACGGCCTGAGAAATGTTCGGCTTCAGATTTCTGGATTTCCCATACTCATGACATCCTACGGCTTGCGATACTGTATCGACTTCAACTGCTTCCTCCCGCATGATCCAGCCAGTGTTCCAGCCCTTGTGCATTAAGCCTGACATCCAGGCTTAACAGAGAACGAATTTCTTCCTCCGGCAATTTGCAGCCGTGTGCGATAACTCGCTGTAATAGCAGCTCTCCAAGTTCCTCCACCAGCGCCGCATGCCGGCTAGGGGCATCGCGCAATTTCCTGGCTATCGACACGTGGGCATCGATCAAATCGTGCATCTCGGCCGCATGGCGCGGCAAATGACCGATGCGGCCGTAGTGTGTAAGAAAAGCATAAGAAGGGTTGTAGCTCATGAGCCGATTCAGCGAGGCGTGCGCGGCTATCGGGTCGAACTGCACCGGTGTAGTGGTCGGGAATACGAACTCCATGCCGTCCACGTCGAATTCGCGATAGGAGATGCCGAACGTGTCGCCGGTAAAAAACGACTGGCTTTGTTTATCGAAGATGGAGTAGTGATGACGTGCGTGACCTGGCGTATCAAGAAAGAGTAAAGGCCTGCCATTGAAATCCAGGCTGAATCCATCGGGTGCTTCAATGATGCGATTTGCGTCCACTGGACGGATAACTCCATAGACACGTCTGAATTCTGCTTCGCCATACACCTCCATTGCGCTTGCAACCAGCCTGGCGGGGTCGGCCATGTGTCGCGCACCGCGGGGATGCACCACCAGTTTCGCATTGGGAAAACGATGCATGAATTCGCCTGCACCCCCGGCGTGATCCAGATGTATGTGGGTCAGAAACACGTACGCTACATCCGCGGGGGCGATATTCTTTTGGTTCAGGATTTCCATCAGGCCGGCAACGGAAGATGATGTTCCGGTATCCACTAGTGCCGCTTTTCCTGCCTCGACAATCAGGTGAATCGCGGCCAGCCCCGCGCGGAAATAGTCCGCGTCGATAGCGCTGATACCATTGTCGTAGTCGGTGACCTGAGGCAGGCGGACGGACAGCAGTGGGGTCTCAGCCGATGCTTCTGCCTGGGTATGAAGGCGATTATTCGTCAAGCTATGGAGCCATCTAATTGCATTGTTAAGCTATCCAATCTTCTATGCTATCGGGTGCTTCAATTGTTCAAGTATTGCAGGGTTTTCCAGCGTAGAAATATCCTGCGTTATTTCCTCGCCTTCGGCCAAGGTGCGCAGCAAGCGCCGCATGATCTTACCTGAACGGGTTTTCGGGAGATTATCGCCGAAGCGGATTTCATCAGGTTTGGCAATAGGACCAATTTCTTTCGATACCCAGTCACGCAATTCTATCGCAATATTGCGTGCATTCTCACCCTTCGGGCGCTCGCCCTTGAGCACCACGAATGCGACGATGGCCTCACCCCGGATTTCATCGGGTTTGCCTACCACTGCAGCTTCTGCGACAAGGGGGCTGGCCACCAGCGCGGATTCGATTTCCATGCTGCCTAAACGGTGACCGGCAACATTTAATACGTCGTCAGTGCGCCCCATGATCCAGAAATAGCCATCCAGGTCGCAGTTAGCGGAATCGCCCGCCAGATAGTACTTGCCGCCGAGTTCTTCAGGAAAATAGGTTTGCTTGAAGCGCTCCGGGTCGCCCCATAAAGTACGTGCCTGTGGCGGAAACGGACGTTTGATGACAAGAAACCCACCCTTGCCGTTAGGCAGGTCGTGACCTGCCTCATCCACAATGGCCGCCATGATGCCGGGCAAGGGCAGCGTGCAGGAGCCGGGCTTGAGCGGCACCGCACCGGGCATGGGGGCAATCATGTGGCAGCCCGTTTCGGTCTGCCACCAGGTGTCCACAATGGGACAGCGGGACTGGCCAACAACAGTGTAATACCACATCCACGCTTCCGGGTTGATCGGCTCGCCTACCGAACCGAGCAAGCGCAAAGAGGAAAGATCATACTTCCCGGGCAGGTCGGGCCCCAGTTTGATAAGCGACCGGATCGCGGTGGGCGCTGTATAAAACGAGGTGACTTTATGGTCCTGAATTATTTTCCAGAAGCGGCCGGCGTCGGGATAAGTGGGAACTCCCTCGAAGATGACCTGGGTGGCGCCCACTGCCAGCGGACCGTAGGCAACGTAGCTATGTCCTGTAACCCAGCCCACATCGGCGGTACACCAGAAAATATCGGTGGGTTTGTAATCGAAAATCCACTCCATGCTTGTGATTGCGCCCAGCAGGTAACCCGCTGAAGAGTGCTGCACACCTTTTGGTTTGCCGGTGGAGCCAGAGGTATAGAGTGTAAATAGCGGGTGCTCGGCATTGACCCACTCGGGCTCGCAGGAGTCGCTCTGATCCTTGATCAATTCGTGCCACCAGATGTCGCGTGCTTGCAATTGCAGGTTGTCATCACTGCGCTTATATACAATGACTGATTTCACGGAGTCGGTTTTACCCATGGCAAGCGCTGCGTCCACCGCCGCTTTCAAATGGTTGACTTTGCCGCCCCGCCGTTGCTCGTCGGCGGTAATGACAGCCACTGCACCTGCGTCAAGAATGCGCTCATGAATGCTTTTGGAGGAGAAGCCACCAAACACCACCGAATGAGTCGCACCAATGCGGGCACAGCCCTGCATTGCCACTACGGCTTCGATACTCATCGGCATGTAGATAATGACACGATCGCCTTTCTTGATGCCAAGAGACCGGAGACCGTTGGCAAACCGGCAAACGCGGCGATGAAGATCACGGTATGTGGAATGGGTGATTGTGCCGTCATCCGCCTCGAAAATAATCGCGATCTTGTCTGGCTGGGTTGCCAAGTGCCGGTCCAGGCAGTTGAACGAGACGTTCAGCTCGCCGTCATCAAACCATTTGAAGAAGGGATGGTTCGTTTCATCCAATACGCGGGTGAACGGTTTGTGCCACAATATGTGTTCGCGCGCCAGTTTGCCCCAAAACGCAGGAAGGTCTTTTTCGGCTTCTGCGCAGAGGGCATGATAAGCTTCAATGCCGGACACATTGGCTTTTTGAACAAACGCCGGGTCCGGCGGAAAAATGCGCGTTTCATGCAGAATGGATTTGATCGCGGCCACAGGATGCCTCCAATGAGTTTTTATTTGGGAGATCGGTGAAATTGTATCATTCATAAATTCATAATATGTATGGAACCGCCGAATAAGCGCTAAACGGAAACAGATATTCCCTGACGCAACCAGTTATAATGCAAACAGGGGTCTATTTCATTAAGTATAAAATTTTGCTAAAATAGCAATGACTATGGGCTCTTTCTAGCCCATTTTTTGTTTGTGCCGGCACTATGGATCTGTATGAATTGCTCGAATCGACCTTGACCGGGCTGGGCTATGAGCTCGTCGAAGTGGAGCGGTCTTCGCGAGGGAAAATGTTGCGTGTGTTTATTGACAAACCCGACGGTATTACCGTAGATGATTGCGGGGCAGTCAGCAATCATCTGAGCCGATTGCTCGCGGTCGAGAACATCGATTACGATCGACTGGAAGTTTCATCGCCCGGTTTGGACAGGCCGCTGAAAAAGGCCTCTGATTTCATCCGCTTTGCGGGTGAGTCGGTTAAACTGAGGCTGCACGTGGCGTTACAGGGTCAAAGAAATTTCGTCGGAATTTTGCGTGAAGTGAACGACGGGATATTAAAGCTGGAAGTAGACGGAAAAATGCTCGATCTGGATCTAAACAATCTCGAGAAGGTTCGTCTGGTTCCAAAATTGTAATTATTCGAGAGAGATTGGCTGGAGGTAACATGACGCGCGAAGTTTTACTTTTGGTGGATGCGCTGGCGCGCGAAAAGAATGTCGAGAAAGACATTGTTTTTATCGCGCTTGAATTGGCGCTGGCATCCGCTACAAAAAAGCGTTTTCACGAAGACGCTGATGTGCGTGTGTCGATCGATCACCAGACAGGCGATTATCAGTCGTTGCGCCGCTGGCAGGTAGTGGCGGACGATGCTGTGGAAGAGCCTGCCCGTCAAATTCCGTTGAGCGAAGCATTGCAGCGCAATCCTGAAATCGAATTGGATGAATTCATCGAGGACGTATTGGAGCCGGTGGAGTTTGGGCGTATCGGCGCTCAAGCTGCGAAGCAGGTGATATTCCAGAAAATTCGCGACGCCGAGCGCGAGCAGATCCTGAGCGATTTTCTGGAACGTAAGGAATACATGGTTACCGGGACCATCAAGCGGATGGAACGCGGCAATGCAATCATCGAGTCCGGCAGGGTCGAGGCGGCGCTGCCCCGCGATCAGATGATTCCAAAGGAAAATCTGCGTGTCGGCGACAGGGTGCGCGCCTATTTATACAAGATCGACCGGACCGCCCGCGGTCCGCAGCTGATATTGTCACGGATTGCACCGGAGTTTCTCGTAAAACTGTTTGAACTGGAAGTGCCGGAAATTGAGGAAGGTCTGCTGGAGATCAAGGTTGCAGCGAGGGACCCGGGTTCACGTGCCAAGATTGCGGTAAAGTCTCACGATCAGCGCGTTGACCCGATCGGCACCTGCGTAGGCATGCGGGGTTCCAGGGTTCAGGCGGTGACTGGCGAGTTGGCCGGAGAAAGAGTGGACATTATTTTGTGGTCCGACGATCCTGCTACATTCGTGATCAATGCGCTGGCACCCGCCGAAATCAGCAGCATCCTGGTGGATGAGGAAAAGCACAGCATGGATATTGTGGTGGATGAGGATAACCTTGCCCAGGCTATTGGACGTGGAGGCCAGAATGTGCGGCTTGCGTCTGAGTTGACGGGTTGGGAGCTCAACATCATGACGATGGAAGAGTCACAGGCAAAAAATGAAGAGGAATTTTCCGTACTCCGGCACCTCTTCATGGAAAAACTTGATGTGGATGAGGAAGTGGCGGATATTCTCGTGCAGGAAGGTTTTACCACGCTGGAAGAAGTGGCTTATGTGCCGCTCAACGAAATGCTGGAAATCGAGGCATTTGACGAGCAGACAGTCAATGAACTCCGCACTCGAGCTCGTAACGCTCTTTTGACGGAGGCGATCTTCAGCGAGGAAAAAGTGGAGAATATAGCAGAAGATCTGCTTTCGCTGGAGGGTATGGATAGCCAGACAGCGCGTGAATTGGCGGCCAAGGGAGTGAATACTCAGGAGGATCTCGCCGATCTGGCTGTGGATGACCTGATTGAAATGGTCGAGATGGATGCTGAACGAGCCAGGCAGTTGATCATGGCGGCGCGCGCGCCTTGGTTTGCCTCGGCAGACAGGGCATAGGTTATTAAAGGTTATCAATGTCTCAAATGAACGTAGAACAATTCGCTAGTGAACTGGGTGTGCTTCCCGCAGTGCTGCTGGAGCAACTCCGGGCCGCAGGCATCCGCAAGCATCTGACTGAGGATAGTTTGACCGAAAGCGATAAAACCCAGCTTCTCGACTATTTGCGCAAAATCCACGGTGCCAATGAGGAAAAGGGCAAGATTTCTCTTCCGCGCCGGCAGACTTCCGAAATCAAGAAGTCGGATAGCACCGGCAAGGCCCGGAGCATTCAGGTGGAGGTGCGCAAGAAGCGTGTATTTGTAAAGGGTGACTTAACGACCGAGACAAAGGCAGCGGAACCTGCCGCAACTCCCGTTCCCCCTGCGACCGCGCCCATTCTCACGCCGGTGGTGAATGCAGCACAGCAGGCCTTGCGGCAAGAGGAAGCGAGAACACAGGCTGAATTGATCGCACGGCAGACTGCGGAACTGAGGGAAAAGAAACAACGACAAAAGCCGGCAGCCAATATCGAGGAGGTTGAGCCGACTGCTACAATTCCGGGCGAACCCGCGGCGACCCCTGAGCCTACACCCGCTGCGCCTGTCGGTACCCCATCGGTGGCGCCTGCGGTTGAGGCGGCCCAGCCTGCTCCAACCGAAGGAACATTGCATAAGCCGGTAGTCAAGCCGGAAGAGAAGGCGGCGAAGGCCGAGAAGAAAAAGAAGCAGGCCAAGCAAGTGGTCTGGAAAGACGACAGAGTCGAGAAACGTGGAGGACTCAAGACGCGGAGCGATTTGTCCAGCGTCAAGGGTTGGCGTACACGCAGAGATAGACACGGTAAAGCTACCACGGAAGACCAGGGCGCTCACAGCTTTTCCGTACCCACCGAACCGATTGTCCATGAGGTAATGGTGCCTGAGACCATTTCCGTCGGGGCGCTCGCACAGAAGATGTCAATTAAAGCCGCCGAAGTTATCAAGACCTTGATGAAAATGGGGAACATGGTAACTATCAATCAGATGCTGGACCAGGAAACTGCCATGATCGTGGTGGAAGAACTGGGCCATGTCGCCAAATATGCGGCGCTGGATAGCCCTGAAGCCTTTCTTGCGGACACGGAACTACCCGGGGCGGGATCGAAGACGGAGCCGCGTGCGCCGGTAGTTACCGTTATGGGACACGTCGATCACGGCAAGACTTCGCTTCTCGATTACATACGTCGTACACGTGTGGCAAGCGGAGAAGCTGGCGGCATTACTCAGCACATTGGCGCCTATCATGTGGAAACTGAAAGAGGCATGGTCACGTTTCTGGATACACCCGGCCATGAAGCTTTTACCGCCATGCGCGCTCGCGGCGCAAAAGTTACCGATCTGGTTATATTGGTCGTGTCGGCGGATGACGGCGTAATGCCTCAGACAATCGAGGCGATACACCATGCCAAGGCAGCCAAAGTGCCGATCGTGGTAGGAATAACAAAAGTAGATAAACCCGACGCTAATCCAGAACGTATCAGGCAGGAACTGGTAACGCAGGGAGTCGTCCCGGAAGATTGGGGTGGCGATACGATGTTCGTTGAGGTTTCCGCCAAGACCGGCCAAGGCATCGATTCATTGCTCGAAAGCGTACTGCTCCAGGCTGAAGTGCTGGAACTCGGGGCCGTAACGGATGGGCCTGCGAGAGGTATCGTCATCGAATCGCGCCTGGATAAAGGCCGTGGCCCGGTGGCGACAATACTCGTTCAGTCGGGAACTTTAAAGCGTGGTGATATATTGCTGGCGGGCGCCGTGTTTGGCCGGGTGCGCGCAATGCTCGACGAAAGCGGTCGGCCGGTGGAGCAGGCCGGACCTTCCATTCCGGTGGAAATTCAAGGCTTGTCAGAAGTTCCTGTCGCAGGTGAAACGGTAGTGGTGCTGACGGATGAGCGCAAAGCTCGCGAAATCGCACTTTTCCGCCAAGGCAAATTCCGCGACGTAAAGCTTGCGAGACAACAGGCAGCCAAACTGGAAAACGTGTTTGAGCAGAAGGGTGAGGTAAAAGTACTCGCGCTTATCATCAAAGCCGATGTGCAGGGTTCTTACGAAGCGCTGACGCATGCACTGCAAGGGCTTTCCACCGACGAGGTCAGGGTCAATATTATCCACAGCGGTGTGGGGGCGATTACCGAATCCGACATTAATCTTGCGCTCGCTTCCAAAGCCGTTGTGATTGGCTTCAATAGCCGCGCAGATACGGTGGCGCGCAAGCTCATCGGTTCTACCGGAGTGGATGTGCGTTACTACGGTATTATTTACGAGGCTGTGGACGAAATCAGGGCAGCGCTATCGGGCATGATGACCCCCGACCGCAAGGAGAACGTTACGGGTCTGGTAGAGATACGCCAAGTGTTTCGCATCTCTAAAGTGGGCGCGGTGGCGGGTTGCCTGGTGCTGGAGGGCGTCATCAAGCGCGGGTCGCTAACCAGGCTGATACGCAATGGCGAACTCATCCACACAGGCGAGCTTGATTCGCTGAAGCGTTTCAAAGACGACGTGAAATCGTCGAAGTTGCGCGTAGCTTGTAACCGCCGCACCGGATGGGATCATCATGCCTAAAGATTATTCCCGCTCGCTGCGGATAGCCGACCAGATTCAGCGTGAACTCGCCGACCTGATTCGTAACGACCTTAACGATCCGCGTATTGGCATGATCACCTTGACCGGTGTCGAGGTGAGTCAGGATTACACGCATGCCAAAGTTTTTTACACGACGCTGCGTAGCGAAAGCGACAATTTCCTCACCGGCAAAGGATTGGAAAACGCATCTGGATTTTTACGCAACCATCTGATGCATCGATTGAAGCTTCGCGTAATCCCGCAACTCCATTTCATTTATGACGAGTCGGTCGAGCGCGGTGTGCGTTTATCCCAACTGATAGATGAGGCCGTAGCGCAAGAGGTGCCGGCAAACGAACCGGATGATACCTGATCTGTGCCCGATCAGGTATCGATCACCTCTATATTGAACCTAAATCCGGTAGTTGATCGCTCATTTAATATATCAGTGTCATGATTAATAACAACATTTCATATTATTTGACGCTCACCTTCCGCGTGAAGGTCGCTACG
>CAJDVB010000002.1_pt1 | contig 15242 bp, 14 predicted proteins | sample 7391231 | NCBI WGS metagenome assembly CAJDVB01 (sample SAMEA7055679, study PRJEB34461) | soil metagenome | biome: terrestrial ecosystem; feature: Peninsula; material: soil | place: Antarctica | collected 2016
CTCATTTTACATGGGCGGTATGTATGCATCGCGAGAAAGCCGAAATGCGCCATTTGTATCATTAATGATTTGTGCGAGTTCAAGGAAAAAAATCTTTAACCTAAATCCGGTAGTTGGACGGGGGGAAGTGTAGGGTTTTTGGGGTGCAGGTCAAGGCGCAACGACGCGGAATGGTCGTTCCATTCCAAGGAGTTGCAACGCAACCATGTGCCGCAAAAACCGTGCAATTCACCACGTAGCGACCTCACCCGGAAGGTGAGCGTCAAATAATATGAAATATTGTTATTAATCATTACACTGATCTATCAAATGAGCGGTCAACTACCGGATTTAGGTTAAAGGAAAACAGCTTTGAAAAAAATGAGTTCGCTCAGCCACAGCCTGGATGTTTAATCCTTCGAGGGAAGAGGCGCGCCAGTTTTTCTTTGACACCTGGCGCAAGTATCGGCAGAGAGAGATACTTTCCGACATGGAAAACATGACGATTGAAGTGATCCTGCTGCATCCGGAGTACCACGCCATGCTTGATGATCCAGGACGCTATCAAGACAAGGATCGATAGACCAGCCCGCCGGTATTCGCAAGCGATTTGAACGTTTACTGAAGCTAACCGGCAACGAGCACGATGCTGCGCACCAAGTCATGGAATGTCTTGCGGAAATGATTTGGCAGGCACAACGCAACCAATCGGCGTTTGACGCCTCGGTTTACTTTGAATGCCTGGACCGGCGGCAGAATTGATCTTTATTCGAGGTGACGCTACCCGTCCTGTTTATCTGGACTCCGAGCAGCAGGCCGCTGGCTTCCACCAGCCCGCCTGCACCTTCTGAACAAGCCCCGCTGTTGGTGAGTGCTGCGTATGTCCTCCGAGGAAGAACCAGCGCTACTGGGCTGAAAACCGATGGGAACGGCGCCCAAACGTTGCGCAAGGGGTGCCCGAAGGAAGCATCGGGGCAGTACCGAGGTCCACGACCATCCCGTGGCGCCTGCTCCTCACGTCGAGGCCGTGCACCTTCTTCGGGAAAGTACTATTCTGCGCCGCGTTCGCACGCTATCCGTCTTGTTTCCCTCAACCCATCCCTACATCCATTGGACCACAATCATGCCCGCGTAGAGCTTATTCAGAAATTCCTGAATCAATATTTTGTTTTCAGACCGGATTGACTTGCAAAATAAGCCGACACATTTTCAATGTCTTCCTTGCTCAGAGCGGCGGCCATGCCAGCCATGATGGGGTCCTGGCGCGCGCCCGACTTATATTCGGTCAACGTATGAACAAGATAACTTGCATGTTGCCCATTCAGCTTCGGAAAAGCGGGGGCGGGACTATTGCCGTCTGGACCGTGGCACGCAGCGCAAACTTCCGCCGCTTTTTTCTTTCCAGCTTCAATATCGGCTGCTATCCCCTGGCTGGAAATCAGCAGCAGCGCGCCGCTCGCCGCGGCAATAACGAAATTTTTCATGAGGCTTTCCTTGCGTGATGAGTAATTATTTTCCGCCGGCGCCAGCGTAATAGGCGGCCAGATCTTCCATATCCTGCTCAGATAGCGCAGCTGCAATAGCCTTCATGCTGGGGTGGCCGCGGGCACCCGTTTTATACGCCTGTAGCGCTTTGACCAGATACTCGGCATGTTGGCCACCAATTCGCGGGACGTTATATACCGTAGGGTAAGATGTCCGGTATCCTTCTATTCCATGACAGCCGATGCACATGGTATTCTTCTGCTTGCCCGCAGCTGGATCACCCGCTGCCTGAGCCGTACCGGTGACTGCCAGAAGCAAGCCCCACGCAAATAAACTTATTATTGCTGGTCTTTTCATTATCAGTGCCCCCTCTTTACAAAAAGAGCGACTCTAAACGATGTGTCATTCCTGGTCAATCAATAAATCTATAAAACAATAACATATATCGAATAGGGATATATGGACTGAAATTATCATTATGATTTCTGGCCGTTTACCTGGCGTTTTGCATCAAGTTCCTCCCATCGGGCGAGACAACTCATAAGCTCTTCTTCAATCCCAACAAAACGTTCATGCAAGGCCCGCGCTTTTTCCGGTTGATTGAGATAAAAATCCGCAGTACCCAGTTGGCGGGTTATGGCAGCCTGTTCTCGTTCCAGAAGCTCGATCTTTTGAGGAAGTTCATCGAGTTCGCGGATTTCCTTGTAATCCAGCTTAATCCGGGTAGGCGATTCCCGCACCTCGCGCACCTCGCGCACCTTGGGCGGAACCGTCTGTTGCGATTTTGCCGCCTGTTCCTTTTCCGCCGCTTTCCGATACCCTTTTGCCCGTACCCAATCTTCATAGCCCCCGACATATTCCCGCAGTATGCCATTACCTTCGAAGGCGATAACCTGGGTGACAACGTTGTCGAGAAATTCCCGGTCATGGCTGACGAGAAACAGCGTGCCCGAATAGTTTTGCAGCAGCGCCTCCAGTAGTTCCAGCGTTTCGATATCCAGATCGTTGGTTGGTTCGTCAAGGATCAGGACGTTAGCAGGACGGGTGAACAAACGCGCCAGCAATAGCCGGTTGCGCTCACCGCCCGAAAGGGACTTTACCGGGGAACGCGCCCGCTGTGGCGCAAACAGGAAATCTTCCAGATAGCTGATGACGTGCTTGCGCGTCTCGCCAATATCGATAAAATCCGAACCCTGGCTAATCGTGTCAATCAGGGTTGCTTCCTCATCCAGTTGTTCGCGCAACTGGTCAAAGTAGGCTACCTCAAGCTTGGTACCCAGCCGGACATCGCCGCTATCCGGCGGTAATTCGCCCAGTATCAGCTTTAGCAAGGTGGACTTGCCCGCGCCATTAGGTCCCAGCAATCCCACGCGATCGCCGCGCATGATCCGACAGGAAAAATTGTCTATGATGGTTTTGTCGCCATATCTTTTGCTGACATGTTCCAACTCAGCCACCATACGTCCAGACTTGGCGCCTTCATCAACGTTGAGATTAACCGTCCCCATCTTTTCGCGCCGGTCGGCACGCTCTATTCTTAGCGCTTCCAATCGTCTCACTCTGCCTTCGTTACGCGTACGGCGTGCCTGAATTCCCTTTCGTATCCAGACCTCTTCCTGCGCCAGCACTTTATCGAATTTTTGATTGTGGACAGCTTCAACTTCCAGCATCTCCAATTTTTTTCGCTGGTATTCGGCAAAATCGCCGGGGAAGCTTGCCAACTTCCCACGGTCGAGCTCGACAATTCTCGTCGCTACATTATTCAGAAAGCGGCGGTCATGTGTGACGAACAGCACGCTTCCGACAAAGTCCCTCAGCAACCCTTCCAGCCACTCGATAGAAGAAAAGTCCAGGTGGTTGGTCGGCTCATCCAATAACAGAACGTCTGGAGATACCACCAGGGCGCGAGCCAGCGCGACCCGCTTTTTTTGTCCGCCGGAGAGTTGTCCCACCAAAGCGTCGGGGGGGAGGTCAAGCTTGTCGATAGCGGTTTCCACCCTGGCCTGGATGCGCCATCCATCCTGAGCTTCCACTTCGGCTTGCAGGTCCTGCAAACGAGAAAGAAGTGCCTCGGTGTCCCCCGTGCCGTCGCTCAGGAGATGAGACGCTTCATGATAATGAAGCAGCACCTGGCTGACCTTCCCCAATCCCTTCGATACTTCCTCGAATACCGTAAGGGCGGGGTCCAGTTCCGGTTCCTGCGGTACATAGGCCAGCTTCAATCCGGGGGTGCGCCAGATCCTGCCGTCGTCCGGCTTGATTTCGCCTGCAATGATGCGCAGTAAACTCGACTTCCCGCCGCCATTTCTGCCGATCAGCCCGATACGCTCGCCGGTATCAAGCTGCAAGTCTACTTGATCAAGCAACGTGTGATGGCCAAAGGCGAGGCAGGCTCTTTCAAGAGTGAGGAGAGGCATGGGCAGGGAAAGTTACTTCAGCTTGATTGATAAGGGGCGCAATTCTGGCACGCTTGGTGAAGTTTGGCAAAGAATCCGCCATTCTGATCAATACGGGTTTACCGGGCGCGAGAACGATGCGGGTGATCAATCGATCGGCGGCTCGTGTAACAAATCATCTCGGGGCCGCGCGCGTCCGAGCGCCTGAATCGCTTCGCACCAGCCCTCACATGCGTTGCGCCCCGCCCGGCCCCGCCAGATATTCAGCACTCCCTTGCATTTTGCGTAGAAGTAGAAAAATTTCAGTACTTCCTGGCGCTGCACCGCATCCGGACAGTCATCGCCACAGACAAGCTTGTCGTCTATCAAGCCCCCATCAGTCATGATCACGGCTCCCCAGGCTTTGACGCGTATCCTCGTGCCCAACGATAAACGCGGGCCGAGTACCAGCGCATCCAGAAGGTCGCCGTCGAGGCCGATGTAACCTGGCACAGAGCCGTAGTTGAACGGACATGGCAGGGGCGAGATAAAGTCGACTCTACCGTTGGATCCGCGTTTAAGGAAGCTGCCTCGCGGAACTTCAATCACCACTTCCACCACCGGCGGTTCAGTCAGCGCCAGAACGCTCTGAAGTCCTGCTCTGTCCAGGGTGGACATTATTTGTCCATCATCCTGAAGTCCGCTTTTGATCCAGTCCCCCTTCGACCTTTTTGCAGGTTCTCACTGCTCGGCCTCATCCTTTTCGACCAGCAGCGTATACAACCTGCGGCTATCGGCGCGCAATACGATAAACCTGAAAGTGCCAACAGACACCGATTCGCCTCGTTTCGGCAAGCGGCCAAATTTATGCAGTACCAGACCCCCGATGGTGTCGTAATCCACATCACTTAACCCGCCCCCGAGCCTTTCATTAAAGTCGTCGATTTCGGTAATAGCCTTGACACGGTAATGGCCGCCCGGATCCTGCACAATGTTGTCTTCGGCTTCGTCGAAATCATGTTCATCCTCAATGTCACCAACGATTTGCTCCAGCACGTCTTCGATAGTCACCAACCCCGCGACGCCGCCATACTCATCCACTACGATGGCTATATGATTGCGATTACTCCGAAAATCCTTGAGCAACACATTGAGCCGCTTGGATTCGGGGATAAAAACGACTGGCCGCAGCATATCGCGTACATCAAATTCTTCTTCTCCGGCAAAGTAACGCAATAAATCTTTCGCCAGCAATATACCGATGACATTATTCTTATCGTTTTCGGTGACAGGAAAGCGCGAGTGCGCAGTCTCGATAACCAGCGGGATAAACTTGTCCGGCGTTTCACTGATATCGATCACACTCATTTGAGAACGCGGAACCATGATATCGCGGGCCTGCATTTCGGATACCTGTATCACCCCTTCGATCATGCTCAGGGCATCCGAATCGAATAAATTGCGTTCATAAGCAGAATGCAGTAACGCGATCAGTTGCTCGCGATCCCCCGGCTTGCGCAAAAGCCAGGCGCTGACGCGCTCGAGTAAGGCCGTTTTGGGGGGATCATCCATATGCGTTTGCCAGCTCGTTTACAAGAAATAAATAAACTGCGGGAGATGCCGACAAGAACATACGGTCCCACTCATAATCAACGTTCTTCAGCGGTACCCGAAGATTCCCTGTAAGGATTTTCATATCCCAGTCTTTCGACAATTTCGGCCTCCATCTGCTCCATTGCCGCTGCTTCAACATCGCTTTCATGATCGTAGCCCTGAAGATGCAAGACGCCGTGCACGGTGAGGTGTGCGTAATGTGCTGTCAGATTTTTATGTTGCTCGCGCGCTTCTCTTTCGATTACCGGCGCGCACAGCACGATATCTCCGGCCAGGGATTGCACGCCCGGCCCAGTATTATCGTAAATAAAAGTCAGGACATTGGTCGGATAATCCCTGTCCCGAAAATTCCGGTTGAGGCTATGGCCCTCCGCTTCGTCCACAACGCGCAGCCCAATCTCCGCATCGTGCTTCAACGCGGCTTTGATCCATTTGCGAAACGCCGATCGAGAGGGTACGTCCGCAGCGCGGGTGGCGTATTGCGTCGCCAATTTCAGCTTTACCGCGCGGGGCGAGACGGCTGCGGGAGCCGGGGAAAGGTTACTTGTCCTTTTCATATTTTTCATAGGCATTGACAATTCTTTGCACCAACGGATGCCGCACTACATCCTCTGCGCCAAAATGCGTAAAAGAGATGCCACGCACTTTTTTCAGAACCTGCTGGGCCTCTACCAGGCCACTTTTCTGATGTTTTGCCAGATCGATCTGAGTAATATCGCCTGTCACCACAGCCTTGGAGCCAAAACCGATACGAGTCAGGAACATCTTCATCTGTTCGGGCGTCGTGTTTTGCGCTTCATCAAGTATGATAAAAGATTGATTCAACGTGCGCCCGCGCATGAAAGCCAGCGGCGCAACTTCAATTGCACTCCGCTCGAACTGCTTGCTGGTTTTATCAAACCCCATCAGATCGTAAAGTGCATCATAGAGAGGCCGTAAGTAAGGATCCACTTTCTGCGCCATGTCGCCTGGCAGAAAACCCAGGCGCTCGCCCGCTTCTACCGCGGGCCGTACCAGAACGATACGCGCTACGATATCGCGCTCCAGCGCGTCCACCGCGCTTGCCACGGCCAGATAGGTCTTTCCCGTTCCGGCTGGGCCGATCGAAAATGTGATGTCATGCGTCTGGATTTGCTGCAGATATTCAACCTGGCGAGGCGTCCGGCCGCGCAAATCGCTGCGGCGGGTAACCAGCGCGGGTTCCGTCAGTTCTTTCGGAGCAGTAGCCGCGGCGAGTTTTTTCGAATGATGAGGATTCATCGCTTCGATCAGGCCCAGCTGGATTTGCTCGACGCTCAGATGATGCTGCGCATGGCTGTAAAAATTTTGCAATGCCTCTGCAGCAAGCAAAGTCTGGGCGGATTTTCCGCGTAAGCTGAAGTGTTCCCCTCGGCGCACAATGGTGACATCGAGTACGGTTTCGATCTGCCTGAGATTCTCATCCAGCGCACCGCACAAGTTGGCGAGACGCTGGTTATCAGCGGGGGAAAAAGAAATTTCGACAGGTTGGGGTTTCAAAAAGACACTAAAACGCGATAGCGAGGCCTTAATTCTGGCAGCGACAGCCGTACTTTGCAAGGAGTGAAGGTGGCGGGAGCTTGCGGGGCCTCACAAAGTCGACCTCACGTATAAATCTTACTCACGTCCCGTGGATTTGCTGCACGATTTCACCGCGCAACGAGTGCGCTAAGGCCGCAGAGATTTTGACGTTTAAAAAATGCCCGATCTTTTCCGCGTCACCGGCAAAATTTACCATACGGTTATTATCGGTGCGCCCGCAAAGCTCGCCGGCATTTTTTTTGGATTGCCCCTCTACCAGAATACGTTGAGTCGTGCCAACCATGCTTCTGCTGATGGTTCGCGCCTGTTGCTCGACTTTTTCCTGCAAGCGTTGCAACCGCTCAAGCTTGATCTCATAAGGCGTAGTGTCCGGCAGCGCCGCCGCGGGCGTGCCGGGGCGCGGACTATAAATGAAGCTGAATGAACCATCGAAGCGGGTCTCGTCTATCAGCTTCATGGTTGCCTCGAAATCTGCCTCGGTTTCATCTGGAAAACCTATGATGAAGTCGGAGGTAAGCGAAATATCGGGGCGGGCGCTACGCAAGCGGCGGATGATGGATTTGTATTCCAACGTAGTATAGCCGCGCTTCATTGCCGCCAGTATCCGGTCTGACCCGGACTGAACCGGCAGATGCACGTGACTGACCAATTTCGGCAATGTTTCGTAAGCCTGGATTAATCGTTCAGTGAATTCTTTAGGATGAGAGGTGGTGTACCGGATGCGCTCGATACCGGGAATGTCATGGATATATTCAAGCAATAGCGCGAAATCGGCCATCTGCCGGTCTTCCCCATCTTCCTCATCTTCCCCATATTCGATTATGCCCCGGTAAGCATTTACGTTCTGCCCGAGCAGCGTCACTTCCTTGACGCCTCGACTTGCCAGTCCTGCAATTTCCGCCAATACGCTGCTCAGGGGGCGGGAGATTTCCTCGCCACGTGTATAGGGCACCACGCAAAAACTGCAATATTTGCTGCAGCCTTCCATAATAGAAACGAAAGCGGTCGCACCTTCAGTACGTGCTGGCGGCAGATGGTCGAATTTTTCGATTTCGGGGAAAGAAATATCCACCTGCGGGCGGCCCGTGGCCTGGCGCGCAGAAATCAACTGCGGCAACCGGTGCAGGGTTTGCGGACCAAATACCAGATCCACATATGGCGCGCGCTTCACTATTTCCGCCCCTTCCTGGCTGGCGACACACCCTCCCACACCGATGAGAAGATTCGGGTTGGCGGCTTTAAGATGCCTGACGCGCCCCAGATCATGAAATACCTTTTCCTGGGCTTTCTCCCGCACCGAGCAGGTGTTGAACAAGATTACATCGGCCTCAGCGGGATCATCTGTTTTTTCCATGCCTTGCGCGTCATGCAGCACGTCCGCCATCTTGTCCGAGTCATACTCGTTCATTTGGCAGCCAAACGTTTTAATATAAAGTTTTTTAGCCACACCTATCTCCAACCTTACCGACATATTGTTCGAGCTATCCAGTACAGCGACCGTTCAGAAGTCGCAACGAATGCACGGGTTTCAGCGCGCCAACGCCGGGCTGAGGCTTATACAGCGCGGCAACCACTGCTTCATCAAGAGACATAATTTGCGGGAGTCCGGTAATGCCGTAAATGAGCTTATCCGCTGTTTCTCAGCCCTGCGGCCACTCCATTGATAGTAAGTTGTATTGCACGCTTCACGGCATCGGTCGCATCGCCCGAACGATAACGCCGCAACAGTTCTACCTGCAGATGGTTGAGCGGATCAATATACGGTGTGCGATTACGAATGCTGCGAGCAAGTGTGGGGTTATCCTGTAGCAACTCGGTGCGGCCTGTGACTGCGAAAAGCCACTTCACGCTGAGATCCCATTCTTTCTGTATGCGCCCAAAAACTTCCTCACGCAAGTTGATATCGGTAACAAGCTCAGCATAGCGCGATGCAATACCCATATCTGTCTTGGCAAGCACCATATCCATATTGGATAACATGGTTTGCAGAAATGGCCAGGTACTATGCATTTCCTGCAGAAAAACCAGGCCCTTTTTTCCGCGGCCCTGGCGCTGGACAAACATTTCCACCGCCGTGCCAAAGCCGTACCAGCCCGTAATCATGGCGCGATTGACACCCCAGCTGAACGTCCAGGGTATGGCGCGCAAATCTTCTATTCGATCGGATTGGGTGCGTGATGGCGGGCGGCTGCCGATATTAAGTCCGGCAATTTCCCTGATCGGGGTCGATTCCTGAAAATAGCGCTTGAACCCCGGGGTTTCGTATACAAGGTTGCGATAAGCGGTGAGCGCATCGCGCGCGAGTACTTCCATGGTGCTGTGATACTCGGTTGCGCGTTCACCAAGGGGATCGCGGCTCAGCAACGTAGCCTCAAGCGTCGCGGCGACCAACGTTTCAAGATTTCGTCGTCCGATTTCGGGGTCGGCATATTTGCTGCCGATGACTTCGCCTTGCTCGGTAATGCGTATCTGACCATTCACGCTCGCGGGTGGCTGGGCTAATATTGCCTGATAGCTCGGACCGCCTCCACGTCCAACCGTGCCTCCACGCCCATGAAAGAGGCGCAGTTCAACCTTGTGCCTGGCAAAAATTTTCGTCAATTCGGTTTCGGCTTTGTAAAGCTCCCAGTTGGCTGCAAGAAAACCGCCATCCTTATTGCTGTCGGAATAACCCAGCATCACCTCTTGCACATTGCCGCGAGAATCCAGGAGCTTGCGGTAATATGGCAGCGAAAATAACTCGTCCATAACGGCGCCACAGCCCCGCAAGTCCGCGATAGTTTCGAACAACGGAACGATATTGAGATGCAGGTGCGGCTTTTCGCCGGGTTGCAAAAGGCCTGCTTCCTTGAGTAACAGCGCGACCTCCAGCATGTCGGAAACGCCGTCGGTCTTGGAAATAATGTAATTTGGCAACGCGGCACGACCGAAGCGCCGATGAATTTCCGTTGCCGTTTGTGCCATGCTCAGTTCGCTCTGAGCAAGTTCGGAGTATTCCAGATAAGGTGAGCGTAGGAGACGAGGACTGCTGATTTCGGTCAGCAGCCACTGCACCCGTTCCGTCTCGCTCAATTGGGAATAATTCCGGTCACGTGCACAATGCCCGAGCAATTCCGCAACGACCTGCTCATGTACGCCGCTATGCTGGCGCATGTCCAGCGACGCGAGATGAAAGCCAAACACCTCCGCTGCGCGCCGCAGATGACGCAGATCGCCGCGCGCCAATAATTCGGATTTGTGCTGCTTGAGCGACTGAATGACGATATCAAGATCCTTGATGAATTCCGTGCTTTTCGCGTAGGGTGCAGCGGGTCCAACCGGTCGACGCTGCCTGATTACGTGACCGAGGCCCTGGCTGGTAGCAGCGAGCCGCGCATAAATACCGATTAATGCGCGGCGGTAAGGCTCGTCAGCACGACTGGGGGCTCGGTCAGGCGACGCCTCGGCCAACGCCGCCAAGGCGTCATCCACATCCACGAGGCGCTCGGTCAGGCTTAGCCTGCGGCCTATTCGATGTACTTCACCCATATAAAAATCCAATGCCAGCGCCGACTGTCTCTCAGCCGCGTGCAGCATGACTTCATGGGTAACGAAAGGATTGCCGTCGCGATCGCCGCCTATCCAGCTGCCGATGCGAAGAAACGGAGGAATATATGGCGCATCCACGCCCATCCGACGTTCCAGCAAATCCTCCATTTCCGCATACAGGCGCGGTACCTCGGTGAGAAAAGTGTAGTGATAATAGGCCAGACCATTATTGATTTCATCATAAACCGAGAGACGCGCCGAACGCAGGATGCGGGTCTGCCATAATATCTGGATGGCACAGCGCAGCTCCTCTTCGTTATTGCGCAGCTCATCCGGCGTAAGTTGCATGCGATCACGCTCGTTTAAAAGATGCGCAATGGCCAGGTGGCAGTCCAGTATGCTTCTGCGCTGCACTTCAGTTGGATGCGCAGTCAAAACCGGTGAAATCAGTGCCCTGTCGAAGAACCGGCTCAGGGCGGCGCCATTCGTTCCGCTGGAAATAATCCTTTCCAGCGCGAGTGCCACGCTGCCTGCCTGTGGCGACGATCCGGCGAGAAGATAGCTGCGGCGACGGCGATTGTGATGCATATCCTCGGCAATGTTCGAAAGCTGCGAGAATTGGCTGAATGCGCGAACGACCGCTTCCGTCGACTTGTTGCTCAACTGATTGAGCATCACGTCCAGTTCGTGTCGCGCCTCCAGATCCTGCTCGCGCCGGAATCGAATTGCGGTCTGGCGTATATTCTCGACAAGATCAAAAGTAGGTTCGCCTTCCTGCTCACGCAGGGTATCGCCCAACATACGGCCAAGCAGGCGGATATCCATGCGAAGGGGATCATCCTTGGGCCTGTCGTTATCGATGATGTCATTTTTTTCAAGGCTTCCGCTCGGGGAAGCAAGGGATGTCATAACGCTACCTCTTCTTGAACGCAGATACGAGCTGATGGCATGTGGCACTTCAGTCCGGCTTGGAGTTTGGCATGCTAAAATAAGCGCCGTCAGTAATTCCCTAATTTTCTCATCGTAATAATAATGCTTAATTCATCATCCATACCTTCACAAATCATTATCGCGACCCGTGAAAGCGCCCTTGCCTTGTGGCAGGCGAATTTTATTCGGGCACGGCTGGCGAAATTATACCCGCAAATAGAATGCGAGATACTTGGGATGACCACTAGAGGGGATCAGATACTTGACATATCCCTCTCGAAGATCGGCGGCAAGGGGTTGTTCATAAAAGAACTGGAACAGGCGCTGGAGGACCGCCGGGCAGATATCGCCGTGCATTCGATGAAAGATGTGCCGATGGACATGCCGGCGGGATATGCGCTGGCAGCTATTGCCGAACGCGAAGATCCGCGCGACGCTTTCGTTTCCAATCAATACGCCGGCCTCGATGCACTCCCGTCCGGCAGCGTGGTAGGAACTTCGAGCCTGCGGCGCGAAAGCCAGTTGCGCGCGCGCTTTCCGCATTTGCAGGTACAGCCGCTGCGGGGTAACGTTCAGACCCGCTTGCGCAAGCTCGATGAGGGACAGTTTGCGGCGATTATTCTCGCAGCTGCAGGTTTAAAACGGCTGGGGCTGGCTGATCGCATTACTGCATTGCTAAGTCCGGAAGTGAGTTTGCCGGCGGTGGGGCAGGGCGCTTTGGGGATCGAATGCCGGTCGGATCGAACCGACTTGATCAAATTGATGGAACCTCTGCATCATCTTCCGACCGCTCAGTGCGTTGAAGCGGAACGCGCCATGAGCCGTGCTTTGGGAGGAAGCTGCGAGGTTCCGCTGGGTGGTTTTGCAGAAATAAATGGAGGTATCCTGCGGCTGCGTGGTTTCGTTGCCAGCCAGGATGGATCGCGCGTGATAAGCGATGAACTGAGCGGCAATCCCGGGACGGGTACGTTAATGGGCGCACAACTGGCACAGAATCTGAAGGCACGTGGCGCGCAAGAAATTCTGACGGCACTGGAATCCCAAACGATTGAACCCGTGAGCCATCCGTGACCAAGCCGCTCGCCGGGATCGACATCCTGGTTACGCGTCCGGCGCATCAGGCTGGCGAGCTTGCTGAAAGGATACGCATGGCGGGCGGTAATCCTGTTTTGTTTCCGGTGCTAGAGATCCTCGATATCCCGAATCTGAATCCGTTACTGGACTTGATCGATCGGCTCGATGAGTTCGACATTGCAATTTTTATCAGCCCCAACGCCGTTGCCAAGGCGCTGAACCTCATCAGCGCGAAGCGGACACTACCCGTCGAGTTAAAAATAGTCGCTGTTGGCCAAGGCACTACGAAGGAGCTGGGAAACTTCCGCGTCACTGGGGTAATCGCGCCGGCTTTGCGCTTCGATAGTGAGGCTTTGCTTGATCTGCCGCTCTTGAGGCAGGTGAAAGGCAAGCGTATCGTAATTTTTCGCGGCGACAAGGGGCGTGAATTGCTTGCGGAAAGTTTGTTGAAGCGAGGCGCCGTCCTCGAATACGCGGAATGCTACCGCCGTGTCATGCCGAAACCGGGTGCTGCGCCGTCACTGAGCGCGTGGGCAAATGCCAAGATGAAGGCGATTACCATAACCAGCAGCGAAGGGCTGCGTAATTTATGCGAAATGGTGGGCGAAACCGGTGGAGCATGGCTTAAGAAAACGCCGCTGTTCGTTTCTCATGTGCGCATAGCCCAAGCTGCGGGAAATCTCGGGTTCGCCCGTGTCATTCTGACCACTGCTGGAGATGATGGATTACTGGAGGGTTTGCTAAATTATTTTCGGCCAGAAACCACCAGAGAGATTCGTGACCTGGAAAAACCATGAACGCGGAAAAGCAACCCGGCAAGACCGAAAAACCTCGGGAAGTGCGCAAGAGGTTGGCCTTGCGCATTCCTCCGCTTTTGATTTTTGTCATAATCCTTGTGCCCATTATCGCGCTGCAATGGTATGACACTCGTAGTCAGATCGGGGGATTGCAGCATGAGCTGGCGAAGCGGCTGGCCGAAGCCGATGCTTCGGGAAAAGAGTCGCGCAATATTGTAGTGGAGGCGGCCGAGGCAGGACGCCGGACAGAAACAAAGCTCGGTTTGCTCGAATCAAGGCTCGCGGAATCGCAAAACCAGCAGTTGGCGCTTGAGGCGCTGTACCAGGAACTTACGCGCAATCGCGATGAGGCAACGCTGGAAGAAGTGGAACAACTGCTGCTCATCGCCAATCAGCAGCTTCAGCTTGCAAGTAACGTAAAAGCAGCCCTGATCGCGATGCAAGAGGCCGACGCCCGGCTGCAGCGTCTTGACCGTCCGCAGTTGTCTTCCCTGCGTAAGGTTCTGTCAACGGATATGGATCTTCTCAAAGCGGCGCCATATGTGGATACGGTAGGCGTCAGTATACGCTTGGACAGTCTCGCCGCTTCGGTCGATGCATTGCCATTGGCAATGGAACTTCGCCCGCCCGAACCCGGCTTTTCCCAGTCCCGGATTCCAGTAACCGAGAATATGTGGCTCCGGTTCCTGCACGAAGCGTGGGAGGACATAAAGCGTCTGGTGCGGATTCAGCACATGGATAAGCCGGATATTGCCCTGCTATCGCCATCGCAAGCTTATTTTTTGAGGGAAAATCTGAAGCTGCGTCTTTTGTCGGCGCGGCATGCGCTCCTCGCGCGCGATGGAACGAGCTTCAAGGCTGATATCGATGCCTCCATGGATTGGATAGGCCGGTATTACGACAACAGTTCGAAGTCTGTCGTCAATATGCTCGAAACCCTGCGCCAGTTGCGAGAAAGTGAAGTTGGTATTGAACTGCCCCGTATTTCTGCGAGTCTCGATGTGGTGCGCAACTATCGTCTCGCCCGTGATCGGGGAAATAGATGAAGGGAGCGCTCTGGCTTCTGGCGCTGTTCCTGATTGCGGTAGCGGTAACACTTGCGGCCAGATACAACAGCGGTTATGTACTGGTAGTGGCCCAACCTTATCGCATCGAGCTATCGCTCAATTTGCTGGCAGCGTTGCTGCTGGTAATATTTTTTATCGCCTATTTCGTAGTGCGGCTGGCTGTCGTTACTTTCAGGTTGCCAGCGGAAGTGAGCGGATTTCGTCTCCGCCGGCGTCGCGAAAAAGCACGAATGATGATGCTGGATGGGCTCCGAGCCTTCTTCGAAGGCCGTTATGCCAAGGCTGAGAAAGCTTCCGCGGCCGTTCTGGAACTAAAGGAACCTCCCGCCGTCAGCGCACTTAACGCAATGGTTGCGGCCCGTTCCGCGCACGAGCTGAGAAAGTATTCTCGTCGTGATGAGCTCATTGCAATGGCAAAAACGAGCGCACCGAAAGAAATAACCTTGCTGCTAATGACGCAAGCCGAGTTGCTGCTGGATGAACACCGGCCCGAAGAAGCGCTAAAAATATTGCATTCTCTTCCTCATGCCGGGGCAGGCAAGCATACCGCGGCGTTGCGGCTGGAACTGAGAGCGCAGCAGCGATCAAAAAATTGGGACGCCGTACTGGATCTGCTCGGGCAACTGGATCAGCGTAATGCCGTTGACAAGACAGTGATGAGACAACTACGGCTGCAGGCGCGTATGGAAAGTCTCAAAAGCAGGATGCTGAATCCGCAGGCGCTGAAGGAATACTGGCAGAATATATCTTCAGCCGACAAGAAATACGGCAAATTGGCTGCTGCCGCAGCGCGGGCTTATGCGGCGATGGGCGATTGTGTCACAGCTCATCAG
>CAJDVB010000033.1_pt1 | contig 14771 bp, 16 predicted proteins | sample 7391231 | NCBI WGS metagenome assembly CAJDVB01 (sample SAMEA7055679, study PRJEB34461) | soil metagenome | biome: terrestrial ecosystem; feature: Peninsula; material: soil | place: Antarctica | collected 2016
AAACGCCGGTGCGATAAAACGCCCCTGGCTAATCCATGGAAGAGCCATGCACAGATGATTTTTAGCTCCCCGAAGTTCATTCTGCTGTTTCTACCGATCGCGTTCCTCGGTTACTTCGCGTTGAATCGAATGCGGCTTGTCCTCGCGGGCAAGGCATGGCTGGTGGCGGTAAGCCTTTTTTTTTATGCGTATTGGAACATAGCCTACCTGCCGATTCTCGTCGGGTCCATATTATTCAACTTCGCTGTCGGCACCCATCTTTCTTCGAACTTTGCGGCAGGATATTCGCGGTTCCCGCCCCGCCTTATTCTGGCTTGCGGTATTGCCGCAAACCTTGGCTTGCTTGGATACTTCAAGTACGCCAACTTTCTGACAGACAACATCAATGCCGCTTTCAATGTTGGCCTTGCGTTGCCCGATATTTTGCTGCCGCTCGGCATCAGTTTCTTTACCTTCACGCAAATCGCCTACCTCGTCGACAGTTATCGCGGTGAAGCCAGGGAATATGATTTCCTGAATTACGCACTGTTTGTCACTTTCTTTCCTCATTTGATAGCAGGTCCCATTCTGCATCATCATGAGATGATGACGCAGTTCAAATCGCGCTGGAACCTCGCAGTGCGCTACCGCAATATTGCCCTCGGACTGTTCATTTTCAGCATCGGCTTGTTCAAGAAGGTGGTCATCGCCGATACCTTTGCAATCTGGGCAAATGCCGGGTTCGATGGCGAAACAGCGCTTGATTTTTTCAGTGCCTGGGCCGCCAGCCTTTCCTATACCTTTCAGCTTTATTTCGATTTCAGCGGCTACTGCGACATGGCGATCGGGGCGGCGTTGCTGTTCAACATCTGGTTACCCATCAATTTCAATTCTCCGTACCAGGCACTGGATATCCAGGATTTCTGGCGAAGATGGCACATTACGCTCAGCCGCTACCTGCGCGATTACCTTTATATTCCGCTGGGCGGCAATCGTTGCTCCACCCCCCGGGTTTACCTGAATCTCATGGCAACCTTCATATTGGGCGGACTCTGGCACGGTGCAAGCTGGATGTTCGTGATGTGGGGCGCGTTTCACGGTGTTGCACTCGTTCTGCATCGGGCATGGAGCGGGCTGGGCCTGCGTATGCCGAAAGCATTGGCATGGCTGTTGACATTCAACTTCATCAACTTTACGTGGATTTTCTTTCGGGCCAATACTCTTGAAGATGCGCTCAGGGTCATACGTGGAATGGCAGATGTGGGTTCGCTCTTTCATTTTTCGGCAATGGACGTGCAAACCAACGGCCTGGCATGGGGCGGCTGGTTTTCCGATCATCTCCTGATGTGGCTGCCGACAGGTCTTGCCGCGAACGTGTTCTGCTTCACGGCGATCCTGCTTACACTGGGAATCATCAGCCGGAAGAACTCCTTCGAGCTGATGGCGGACGGCCATGGGACCGCAAAACTATCGGGAGCGCTGCTGCTGTTCTGCGTTGCCATGTATTGCACGATGGTAACGACGAGCTCGATATTTCTTTACTTCAATTTTTAACCCGGATGTTTCATAAATTGACGCGTGCTCTTGCTGGTCTTTTGTTTCGTATGAAAATTTCGTTTAGTCGGGCGTATGAATAACTACGCCACTCTTTCACAAAATCTTCCTACAAAACAAAATCCTGCGCAATCATCACGCGAATTTATGAAACATCCGGGCTAAGCGGCGCTCACATGAAAAAAAGAGTTTTAATGTTCGTTTGCGCCGCCTTGCTTGCATTGGCGGTGGTGCCCGTGATCAACCTGAGCATGCTGAACGGACAGCAGAATGAAGGGAAGGAATGGTGGAGTGAATCCGTACTCTACAATTTCGATTTTGCATTGGCTTTGCTGAGCCGTTTTTCTTATCCTCATGGGATTTCCACTAACCCGAGCCAAGTGTTTATCGGAAAAGAAGACTGGCTTTATCTCGGGGAGCAGTACAACAAAACCGTCGCTCAGGGACGTCACGGGACAACGGCCAAGGACGCGCAAATTGCCGGGTTGATAGGGAGTGCGACCGAATCCTGGAGCCAGTGGCTGAATCAAAAAGGCGTCAGCATGTTTCGGGTCATGCTGGGCCCCGACAAGGGAACGATCTATCCCGAGTTCCTGCCGGACTGGGCGCAGCCTGCTGCCCACTCTGCAACGGATATGTTGCTGGCTAATGTCAACCAGGGGCTCTATGTCGACACCAGAATGGCCTTGCGAGCCGCAAAGTCTGAGTTTCCCGAATCGCTTTACTACAAAACAGACACGCATTGGAACAGCCTTGGCGCCTGGGTGGCTTTTAGTGCTTTCGAAACGGAAATTGTTCGCTCCGAGGCAGGGTTGCGGCGGCTTACTGAGCGACCGATACGTCTTTTCATGGTGAATGAGCGCCAGGGAGGGGATTTGGCAAAATTCCTGAGATTGAAGGAAACGTTGAGAGATACGGAGGTGGTCATCAGGATTATCACTGATCGCCCTATCGAAACCGAGCAGTACGATTTCGATACGGGCAGCCTCAAGCGATCCGGCGGCAATCCTCAAATTCATACCGCGCGGCGTCCATTACTCGTTAAATCGAAACACGCCTTGAATGAGAAGAGAGTGCTGTGGTTACGTGATTCTTTCGGGACGGCGATGTCACCCTTTATGGCTGCCACTTTCACCGAAACACTGCAACTGCATTATGACGAGGCGCACCCGGAATTGTTTGCCCGCCTGGTGGAAACCTTCAAGCCGGATTACGTATTCATCACAGTGGTTGAACGCGCAGCCCGCAGGAAGCGGTTCGGAACGCATCCGCCTCCCATCGTTGCTTTAACTGAGCCGGAAGTAATCGCCTCGCCAAGCGAAGGTTTTTTGTCTCAAATCAGCTATAGGGAATAAGAGGGCTGCGGAAGCGTCGCCATTTCATGCGTTGAGTCGCTAATCTTTTTGTGCTAAATATCGCATCGTTGCGCTACGGAGTATTTATGCAATCAGAATATTTTGATTTGAATGATATTCGGCACGAACCTACCGACGCGCAATTGGATGCTCTCATGGCTTCGGTGTCTACGGAAGCACGCCGACGTGCGGAAGCTGCCCGGCGAGAGCTTATGGTGCGCTTACGGGCTGAGATTGAAGCTGTTAACCGCACTTGGGAATCTGCACGAACGAAAGCGTAAACTCCATCTGATCCTGGTCGTGGACTTTAACGGAACGGAAAAAAGGTCTACTACCGAAGCGCGTTGGGGCCGGCGGTTAATGTAGCTGTGTTGAAACACAATTTACATGAATGCCGCGCCTGGCGCAGCTCTGGAAAGAGGGATGTCCCGTCCTTGATGTGGGCGGCGAATGGCAAGCTTGTCGGGGTTGTAATCACGGCACTTGTCGGGCCGCGTGCTTCACTCTCAAAACCTGCACTGCGCGCCTCGGGCAGCAAGCGATAAAAAACGATGTAGTTCGAACGCACGACCAATTCGCGTAACCAGTCGGGCAAGCCCGGCCGGCCCGCGCGTCTTAACTCGGGATGTTGCGCAAGCAGCTTGGTTTTGTCGCGCAGCTCTTTACCGAAGCGCTTGGCATGCACCAGGTTGTCTTTGCCGATGTACCGGACGATTGCGCGCAAATTCTCGCTCTTCATACCCATCGCTGACGCTATGAGCGCTCTCGTACCGATCCTCTCAACTTGAGCGAGGGGTTTGAATGCGCTTCATCCAGTAGTAGTATTGTTTGATTAACACAACTATCCACAGAATATCGATAGCCGCTGTGGCTGTTATTCATTAACCACATTCCATTTCGCCGCCGCGAGACAAACTGCTTCGCGCAGGGTTGAGCCATTCGTCTTGATCTGATCGCAATACAAGGTGAAGCTGCCGCCATATTGCGGGGTGGGGTGGCTATAAATTGCCTGGTCGCAGTATTCGCCTAACCAGTCCAGTATTTCGCTATCTGATAGATCAAGGGGAGCTGGGCGGTGTTCGGTCCATGTTTTCATCCAGTTCGTCCAACGCCCGGCCCCGTTTTCCATCATCGCGCTTTTCCCTCGAGTTTGCCTTGTTTACCCTTTCAAATCGGGCTCAGTTCCGCGCCAGGCACAGCCTGGACATTTCTTTGTGCGTTTCCTTCTCGCGACCGCTTGTCTTTCCACGCCACCGGGGGCTTACTGGATAGAGGCTATGCCGGATCAGGCTACACGTCTGTTTCGCGGATGCTGCAAACACCTGGACCAAACAAACTGAGGTGTTGCAGCACGGAGAGCATATTACAAGTTAATCTTGTAATTGTCAAGGAGAACTTGTAGCGCTTGTGTCTGCGCTACAAGTTTCGAACTGAAGGGATTGGATTTGCCTTAACACCAATTATCGGCTTGGTATTCTTACGAAAGGCGACACCTCGGAGTCGCGCTCATGCGTACGTCCTGGACCATACTCTATTACCTGATTGTCTTTTAAAATGACTGAATAATCCGAGACATCCCGATAATAGCCACCAAAAAAAGTCCAGGGGGTAGTGTTCCGGTCAACGTAGAGCAGTACCTCATACTCGCCGCTGCGCTGGTAGCCATCGGGGCTGCCGACAGCGCCCAAGACTTCTGATTTTGTCATGCCTTCATGCACGCGGTTCATTTTTGGTCCCATGGCGCATGAAGAAAGGATCAATATACTGAGTAGGGCGACAATAGCGGGTTTCATAGTGCACTCCGGAAGATACAAATAATTATTTTTAAAAATCGTTACCGCGAGCAGCGGGTCCGAGACATGCTAACTCTCCAATTCTTTGATGAGCATGGCGACTTCGGCCACATCCGCAAGAATTTCTTTTACCGCTTGCTCGAGGGTATAGCTACGCTTTTCCGCTTCACGCAATTGTAGAGGGAATTGCATAATATATTGCTCTCGCTTCGCGCGAGCCTTTTCGGAAACATGAAAAGCAAACAGCATTTCTATGCTGTCGTAGGGGATGCCGTTGGAAGGTTTCATATTGTTAAGGTCTTGGTTGGGTTGGCTGCACTATCGTTGTTCATTATTCTCGGCTTCTTTCCGGCCGCTTGCCAGCAATCTGCCGGATTTAAAGGCAACCGGCTGCAAAGGTGTCTGGCCGATTCATATTTCGCCGCTTTTCGGTCAATAGAATAACTATTGGCCTTCAAAATCCTCCAAATCTGCCCCCGCCCAGTCATTTTTTCGCTGTGATTCTTCAAGTCCGCCAGGTTGCTAGCTTCGGCGCCTGTCGAATTTCCGCCTGTCCATCTGATGCCGGTCGTGCAACCTTCTATCTGACTGCCGTCTTTCCCCGGCCCTTTGTTCCTGCCGGGGACATCCGACGCGGAGGAAAAGCAGGTGATGGGTGAGCGGCTAGATCGGGAACAGGCAACGGCTTCAGGTCGGGCATAGCCTCTGCCCTTTCCACAGACCCTTCGCCGACAAGGGCCTTGCTTATTGTTACCAGGCGGGCAGCGTCTTCTTTCGACATGCGCCGCATTGCTTCAATAACTTGATCGATAAGCGGATCGTGATCCGAGCTGGCCTTTTCGGCATCAGCCTTGGCGGATGGGCCGGCTCTTGCGCTCCTGCGTTCACCGTGTGCTTTCCCTCTAGGCAAGGCTGGTATCTCCGAGGGCGTTCCGAAATGCGTCACAGTTGGCGACAGCTTGAGTATCTCCGCGATCCGGTTCAATCTTTTTCCGCGAGGCTGGGTTGCGCCCGCTTCCCATTGCTGAACAGCCTGCGGCGATACACCTACCAGATCAGCCAACTGGGACTGGTTCAAGTTAAGCTTTTCACGCCCCTCCCGAATTATTTTCGCAATATCCATGCATTCATAATACAAGCAACTCTTGCAATGCGCTTACAAGAATAACTTGACTAAGAATAACTTGACTGAACAAGTTAAACTTGTAATAATGCCCTTTATTGGAGGTCGCCAATTAAAAAAGGTTTCATCACCCGATCTGACCAGTCAGATTACCGGATTCATGTTCAGTTACGTCGAATAAATGGAGTTATCCCGTGAATTATTACGAACGATATTGCGGCGACTATCAGCGGGACACCGCACACTTGTCTTTAGCAGAGCATGGTGCCTACACGATGTTGCTCGATACTTATTTTAGCGTAGAAAAGCCATTGCCTAAAGAGCTGCCCAGCCTCTACAGGGTTTGCAGGGCAATGACGCGGCTTGAGCAGCACGCTGTGAAGGAGGTTGCCGATCAGTTTTTTCCTGTTTCCGAGATGGATGGCTTGCGCCATAACCATCGTGCTGACCGCGAGATCGCCAAGGCCCGGCCTAAAATAGAGGCGGCACGTATCAACGGCAGAAAAGGCGGCCGTCCGCAAAAAGAGTCCTTCCAGCAAACCCGGCGGGAGACCCAGGACATACCCGATGGGTTATCCACGGCTTCCGGCAATATAGCTGCTGCAATACCCGCTGGGGAGCCCGATGGCAAAGCTCACCAGCGCCAGCACCAACCCCATCAAGATAGAGACTGTAGTTCTACACGAACTATTTACTCGTCAGAAGGGCAGGTGCGTGTATCCGGCTCCGCGTCTGATTTCTCTTCCCCGGTTATTTCCAACCTCTATTCCAGCCCCACCCAACCCTTTGAAGCTGAAAGCCCAAGTTCAGTGCAGCCGGGCGCGGCGGGGGCCTGTTGCAAGGCATTGGCTCGGCATGGGGTGCAAGGCAGCAATCCTCATCATCCGACATTGCTTGCGTTATTGCAGGCAGGCGCGGTGGAGGATGAGTTTGTGCAGGCGGCAAAAATCGCCATTGCAAAGGGAAAGGAGAATTTTGCATATGTCATAGGCACGGTGAAGCGCCAGCGCGAGGAGGCCGCAAAACTGGTGTTGCATCAGGGGCGGATGCCAAACAGGCAGGAATTGCTCGAATCATCGAACAGGGCTGCGACGAAAGGATGGCTGCCGCCGGAGTTGAGGCTGGCGGAAGCTGGAGAGCCGCAATCAGGGGAAGCCCAGCATGCAAGCTGACGATTTCCAGAAATTTCACGACGGGATTGCCGGGGTGATGGGGTTTTATGGCAAAAGCGTATCGACTTTTGCGCTGGATGTATGGTGGACTGCGCTCAAGAGGTATGACTTGGCTGCGATTGTGGATGCTTTCAACCGGCATCTGGCAAATCCGGATGCGGGGCAGTTCGCGCCCAAGCCGGCTGACATCATCCGCATGTTGCAAGGCTCAACGCAGGATGCCGCGCTAAGAGCCTGGGCCAAGGTCGATCAGGCCGTGCGGCAAGCGGGAACTTATTGCGACGTGGTGTTCGACGATGCGCTGATTCACCGGGTGATCCACGACATGGGCGGCTGGATGGCGCTTGGAACCAAAGCTGAGGATGAATGGCCGTTTGTGGCAAAGGAATTCGAGAATCGCTACCGCGGTTTCCGTTCTCGAAGCGAGCTTCCGCCATACCCGCCCACGCTAATCGGCATCGCGGCAGTCCATAACAACCTGAAGGGTTTCCGCAACGACAGACCGCTGTTGATCGGGAACGAGCAGTTGGCGAAGCAGGTGCTGCGTGGGGGAAAAGACCAGCCGGCACTGGGTTTGAAACGCATGAGCGATGGTCTGGACGAGGCTGTTGGTGAGGCATCGCATGGCCGAAACGGGCAGGCGAAATGTGAAAAAAAGGCGGGTTGAGCAGTGCGGCGTCGAGAAGAGGCGACAGAAGTTTGTGAAGTCATATTTAAACATGGAGAAGGCAAAAACAAATGAATGCAAGGAAAAATACCTGGAATATCGGCACCTGCGGGATGCATGAGAAATATTCGATAAATCGGAGCGGCGAGAAAAAATGAATATCGCTAGAGCAACAACCAGGGCAACCAGGGCAAGTAACGGCTCCGTGCATCTCGAGCGCTGGGAATACGGAAATCCCGAAGAGGTTGCCGCGCGCAGACAGGCGCAGTCGTGCCACGGTTGCCGATATGAAGAAACTATCCGTCTCGCCTCGCAATATACGAAATATTGCGAGAAAGGGCAAAAGCATGGGAAGCGTTGTGCGTTATATCAACCAGAAGGAATATGACAATGAAATTTAATGATCCACAGCACGCCCTCGGATGGGCTTATGAAACCTGCAGCAGGCCGATCGTGAAAATCTCGTCGGTGAATGCTATGCGTGGAACCGATGGGGGCGGGGAGGGCGCCAATGGCGAGCTGACCGCGTACGACCGGCACGCTCAGGCGGCATTGATACTCGGGCTGTGCGAACGCATATTGCCCGCGTTGCACATAGCCTATGTGAGCGTGCAATTCGGGAGGGAAGCAAGCGGTTTTGATCTGCTGACGCGTCATCTGACTGCGAATTTTGGCACGGGAATGCACAGTCGAAGAGGCACTGAACAAATAATCCGCAGCTACTGCGGGGAAAAGTCAGGCTTGCGCGAGCTCAGAAAATCGATGGCGTGCGGGATGCTCAAGGCGGCGTCATTGCGCAACCGCGGCTATGACGCGCTGGATATGATCCATAACCAGGCCATGGATATCTTGCAAAAAGAAATGGAGAGCCGCGATTTGTTGCGGAGTCCGATGGCCGGCGAGATGGCGTAGTGGGTGGCGCGTCTTATGTATGCCAACCGCGTACGCCAACCGGCGGGGCAATTAGATCTTCACCGATAGGTTCGCTAGCGCACAGAGCAACAATTTGAGTCGTGTAATGCTCAAAATGAAATAAAAAATGACCTCCGGTCGCTGCTACCCCGGACTTGTCGGATGTTGATTCTGGTGACGAAGGATGGATAAGGGAAAAACCAGGCTCATCGGTGATGCCGATAAGCCTGGTTTTCAGCCCCCATCCATTCTGCCAATACATTGAGGATGTGCTTGTGTTTTTTTGTTGGAAAAGTAGAGCAGAACCTATATTTACCCATCCTCCGAGAACACGGGCGGGAATTGCCAATGAGCATATTAAAAAGCGAAAATCATGAATGCAAAAAAGACAGTGACGGCTGTTTTCATGGCAGTGGGGGCGCTATCGATAACGACGCTGGTGGGCTGCGAGACTCATGAGCCGCAGGAAGAAGTTCGATCCGTTGACTGGTATGAAGCAAATGACGCCGAGCGTGCTGCGAAGCTGAATGAATGCAAGACCAGTCCGCGCAGCATTGACGCAACACCCAATTGCGTGAACGCGAGCCGCGCGGAAAATAACGCAAAAGCCAACACCCAGTGGGGTACGTCAAAGGAAGGGGTTAGAACCGAACCCACTCTTCCCAGCCCCAACTGAGCTCTTCCTTGCTGGTTGGGATGGGTGTTTGCGGTAAAACTTCTTCTTTGATAAATTATTGGATTTACGGGCAGCGATACTTGCCTTTGTTGACAGACAAATAGGTCAACAGATGCTTATGTAAGCTGTTGCGCTTACTTTTATTGTTGAGGCACCGGTCAGGTTAAAATCATCGCTTCTGGATTTAGAGCTGTTCTCACCGCGCGGTTAATTGCGTTTTGAAAACTCTGGGACCAATGGGAATTTCGAAAAGCTCGAGTTAATGCGGCGTAATCTGATGAAAACCAAAAAATACAGGCAGGTATTATCGGGACCTGAGTATGGAGGGTGGGCTAATTTTGTAAATCTGTTGCCCATCTCGCGATTCGTTATGGCGCCGATAGTTGTAGTGCGCTGCGCTATTTCACAGCGTCGTTTGCTTAGACGGCATCTTCGAAACAACAAGGTTGCCCCGGTCTACCGAGTATACCGAGGCAATTTTCCTTAACGCAGCCCGACGAAACTTAATACAGCGAGAAGTATAACAATGAAGCCTACCCACCAGATAATACTGTTCATGTCGTTTCCTTGGATATTGAGTTATTGATTGAAATAACGCGAAGATGGATAGTCGCGTTCACTTGTCATCAATTCTCCTCTTACTTATTGTGGTTTTCTGCGCGCCAGCGCACATAAGCGTCTTATTCAGGAATTTCTTTTCCGGTTCGTATGTGTTTCCATACGTGGCTATGTATCCTGGAGTTCTCACCGGTAGTGCGCCTCGGGGCTTCATAACGCCTTGCCGGTGGGGGAAGGCAATGGCTTCGTCGGCAATAGTCCATCTACGACTATCTCTATGGGCAACGAAGGAAGCTGGAGGAAGGAGCAAACCTCGATTGGGCTTGATAGAGGAACTAAAGCGGGGAAATATTCATGAGTCTAACGGCGATATGAAGAGGTGACTATTGTGTTACTCGTTTTGGCGGGTCATCTTGTTGCGGAGGTCTTCTCCCCATCGCGGGAATATATCAGTATGAATGCCGAACTGGTCGAGAGCCCGCCCGACTGACTGATCGATTATCTGTTCCAGCGTTGTGGGCCTTGAGTAGAACGCGGGCACGGGGGGGAAAATAATTCCACCGGCCTCTGTAATGGTTGCCATGTTGCGCAGATGAATCAGGTTCAGCGGCGCCTCACGGACCATCAGCACTAATCGACGGCGTTCCTTGAGTACGACGTCGGCAGCGCGTGTCAGGAGCGAGGATGTAACGCCCGTGGCTATTTCACCGACCGACCGCATCGATGCAGGAGCAATAAGCATTCCCAGCGTCTGAAAGGACCCTGATGAGATTGGGGCTGCCACGTCCTTGATGTTGTGGGCATGGTCTGCCATGGCGGCCAGTTCCTCCCTGCTGAGATCGGTTTCGTACGCCCGCGTCAGGTCGGCGGCACGGCTGACGATCAGATGTGTTTCGATGCCGATCGTACGAAGCACTTTGAGGGCTCGTACCGCATAAATGATCCCGGTAGCGCCGCTGATGCCCACGATAAGTCTCTGTTTGCGTGATTCGACCATGCGATGCGGTACTCCGAATTCAATTGAGAGGCGTGATTTGTCTCATTTTAATCGCTTTAATAAAATCTTACCCCTACATTTCCGAAATGAGGTATTGGCAGTTATGTCAGATCGAACTTTGGGAATATTTTAACAGTTCCGGCCGATCTAACCCAGAGTGAACGGGTAGGCTGGCGGTTGGGAAAGTGGAATCGCGCTGTTGATATCTGATATGGCTGAGCTGTAAAAGCGGCGGAGTTCGTCGTATGCTTCGCAAGATCACAATATCAGATATATGTTAACGTCTATGTTGACGATGGTTTAGGTCTGTGCTAGGTTTAAACAGCACATTGTGACCTTATCAGTGCGGACGAAACCAACATGAGCGAAGCCAACCCGCTTTATCTGTCGCCGACTGAAATATCTCGGATTGACATTCCCCATGAAATTACCATCTATTTGAATGGTGAAGATCTGGTCACCAAAAATGTTGCTCTCCAGCTGTCAACTGTGGATTCAGACGGGTGGCCTCACGTCGCATTGCTCAGCGCAGGCGAGATGCTTGTGCTGCCTGACGGGCTGATCCGGCTCATTATCTTCCCTGGTTCGGGTACCGCCGCCAATATTGCTCGTGACGGCCGCTCGACGCTGAGCGTGCCGCTCGACCATGGTTTGTGCGAAATACGGATGCGAATGCGAAAGCTGGGCGAGAGTAAAGCTGCCGGCATTGGGCTCGCCATTTTCGAAGGACAAGTGCAGCGCATACGCAAGCATTTGTCGCGCTATGCAGACGTGGAGTCTGGCTTGACCTTTTCCCTACACGAGCCGGAAGTCGTTCTTGCCCGCTGGTACCGCCAGATTGCGGTCTTACGGAACATGCCGTCATCGTGACGCGCCTTACCACAGTAGTTAATTAAACATTCTGGAGGATAATCGAAATGAATATTTCCACGCGTCATCCGTTGTTGTTAGGCGGCAGCATTGCAATAGCGATATTTTCCGGTTCCGTTGCAGCCCAAGACCTGGATCAGTTGAAAGGCATCTTGGGCGGGAGCAATATCGGTGGCGCAGCCGCTTCATTGGGGTCGTTGTCATCCATAACGGCGGGAAGTACAGGCAATGCCGCGGGCGTTATTGAATTCTGCGTCAAGAATAATTACCTGGGTGGTGAAAATGCCTCTTCGGCCTCTTCGGTCAAGGATCAATTGATGGGAAAGCTCTCCGCTAGCGAGGGTCAACCAGCTCAGAACAACCCCGACTATATCAACGGCGCAAGTGGTATCCTGACGGGCAGTGGCGGCCAGAGCGTTGATTTGAGTATGGCTGGCCTGAAGGCCAAGGCAATCAAGAAAGTATGCGACACGGTACTCGGCCAGGCTAAGTCCATGCTTTGATCGCGGGATCTTAAACTTCGTAATACCAATGATTGATTTGCGGTTAGGGAGCTTGCCGGGAAGTATCCCTTTAAAACTGATACATTCCAATTATGTCAGGGTGCATTAAACCCGAGAAAGATACTCGCAGAGGCTTGGCTGTTCCTTGGGAACGCAAAATGCAAGGGCAATCATTCATGGCTGCCCTTGCAAACCCCGATATCGCTGAGATGATGATCTGGAGTTCGCTCTTCCCTGAATACAGGGAGCTCGATCGACTCTAATAGGAATATCTGGCAGGGAACCCGTTCGACCGAAATCCGAAAAACCCGCGCGTTTACCGGTTGTCCTCGGGTAGCCATTGTGAGCATCGGCGTTCATTGCACCGGGAACCAGGTTCGGCTCCCGGTGAAAATTCAAAAACTTATGTTTTAGCTGCCGCAGTTGAGCTCGCCAAGGCTTCCCGAAGCTTCCTCTCCTGATCGGGAGACAGGGATGTACGCAGTACTTTGCCAGTAACCCCGGAGAGTTCAGCCATGACCCTTTCCGGCTGTGCCTTGCGCACAAGAATGAAAAGTGCCGACGAGTTATTCGGAATGGTGCTGCCCAATGACTTGATGAAGTCATCGTTGATACCATAATCCATTAGAGAGCCTGTTAGTGCCCCCGCCCCGACGCCGATAGCGCCGCCGAGTACGAATCCAGCAAACGGGTTAAGGAATAGCAATCCGACCAGCGTGCCCCACAGGCCGCCGGAAAGAAAACCAGACGTCGCGCCGGAAGTGGTGAGATTAATACTCTGCTTGAGATGGACCTTGCCCTCGTCATCGCGAACGACGACAACCGCGTCCTCGAGATCCAGTAGGTATTCTTTTTTTAACCTGCGGAGCCTCAACAGTACACGATCGGCTTCCTCGACATTTTCAAAGCCCACTACAACTAATTCAGACATATTTATCCCCCTTAATTTTTTTTGTTCACCACATAACGCACAAAATTCAGACGATCCCATCACTCGAATTAGCGCAGGCTGACTATAAGCTAACCTTGGTAATAGGCGATAGCCTTAGCAATAGGTGAACAGCATCGGTAAAAGAATGTAATTATTAGTAAATACCGCCAGCGCGTCTGTTCGATGCCGCACATAGTCCGATTGCATGATCCATCCGATTGGATAAAAGGAGTGATGGAATAAAGCGCACAATCCGATTATTCCCGGCAGTTTCATTGCACCTCTGCCGAGCGGGCGAGACACTGGTGGAAGGTCAAACAACCGAAACGGCCGGACAGATGATCAAGCTGTTAATCACGACTACGCCTTGCAATGCGCAGTATCAGCTTGCTGAGTTCACGCAACCACAGCACTGAGCTTGCCACGGCCGTGCAAAGCAGCCAATCTTCAAAGCTCAGGCTTACGGTGGAAAACGCCTGTTGCAGAACGGGTATGTAAATTACTGCCGCTTGTAACACGAGCGCCAGCATAACAGCAGCCCACAGCCATTTATTGGAGAACAACCCGACGAATACGCTCTGCTCGTCGGAGCGGGCATTGAAAACGGTGAAGAGTGAAAACATCACCAGTGTCGTAAACGCCATGGTCTGCGCGTAGCGCATGCTGCCCGAACCCTCCATGTATCCGCCGGGCAAGCTGGCATCGAGCACCAGCAGCGTACCGGTTGCCATTATGACGCCGGTGAACAGGATGCCAAACCACATCTGGGATGTAATAACGCCTTCTCCTTTCGGCCGCGGCGTCGTGCGCATTACGCCGATGTCCGCGGGGTCAACGCCAAGGGCGAGCGCGGGCGCACCATCCGTCACGAGGTTGATCCACAGGAGTTGCGTCGCCAGCAACGGGAGCGCGATAGTTTGCCCCTCAGCCTTCAGCCCGATGACATCCATCAGCAGCACACCGAAGAACATGGTGAACACTTCACCGATATTCGACGACAGAAGATAGCGCAAGAACTTCCGGATATTGGAGAAAATGGCGCGTCCTTCTTCGACGGCCGCAACGATTGAAGCGAAGTTGTCGTCCGTAAGCACCATGTCGGCGGCGACCTTGGAAACATCCGTCCCCATAATTCCCATTGCTATGCCGATATCCGCAGTCTTCAAGGCAGGTGCGTCGTTTACGCCATCTCCGGTCATTGCGACAATTGCGCCGCCTCGCTGCAACGCTTTTACGATGCGCAGCTTGTGCTCGGGGCTGACGCGCGCGTAAACCGATACCTCTTTTATTGTCTGGTCGAGAGCATTGTCTGATAGCCTCTCAATCTGGGCGCCGGTAACGGCCCGCGCATTTTCCATTATGCCAAGATCGGCTGCGATAACCTCCGCAGTGACCGGATGGTCCCCAGTTATCATTATCGAGCGTATCCCAGCCTCTTTCGCGCGGGCCACGGCGTCTTTCGCCTCTGCACGCGGTGGATCGATCATGCCGATCAACCCGGTGAACACGAGGTCTTGCTCGACGCGTTCGTCTACATCATCGATTTGGAGCGCGTCAGGCGGCAACAAGCGGAAAGCAACCCCGAGGGTGCGTAATGCTTCACCTGCCAGCGCTTCATTCATTTTCCCGATCGCTGCACGGCGATCGGCCGACAAAATTTTTATCTCATGTCCCACGAACT
>CAJDVB010000003.1_pt1 | contig 14487 bp, 13 predicted proteins | sample 7391231 | NCBI WGS metagenome assembly CAJDVB01 (sample SAMEA7055679, study PRJEB34461) | soil metagenome | biome: terrestrial ecosystem; feature: Peninsula; material: soil | place: Antarctica | collected 2016
GTTGACCCCGGCGATATTCTCAGCCGCTGGGCGATCGGTTATCTCCTGCAAAGCAAGGACAAGAGCTTGGCATCCATGCTGGATGCCGCTCTCGAACGCAAGTACTCGGCTAATCCGGAAGAGCGGTTCTTTACCGGCGGCGGCTCGCACATCTTTCATAATTTCAAGCATGAAGACGACCGCAAGATCATGAGCGTACGCGAAGCGACAAAGAATTCGGTCAACCTTGTCTATATTCGCTTGATGCGCGATATCGTGCGTTATCACATGTTTCAGGTAGGAGGTTCATCAGCCAAGATACTCAAGGACGTGGGGAATTCAGGTCGCGTGGAGTACCTCAGACGCTTTGCAGACAAGGAAGGTACGGAATTCATCAATCGTTTTTATCTCAAGTACAAAGGTAAAACAACCGAGCCGGGCGGGATCAGCAAGTTGCTTTTCTCCAGCTTCCGGCACACGCCGCGCCGTTTGGCGGCCGCTCACCGTTATATTTATCCAGAGTCCACCCTTGCAGAGTTCGAGAAATTCATGGCGCCGTATCTGCCCGGCTTTAAACGTGTGACCCCGACAATGGTTCAAGATCTGTATGAGGCGTATGCACCAGGCAAATATTCGTTGGCCGATCAGGGCTACGTAGTAACCGTCCACCCACTGGAATTATGGTTGGTACGCTACCTGAATTCCCATCCACTTGCCCAGTACAAGGACGTGATCGCGGCGAGCACGGACGAGCGAATTGCTGTCTACCAGTGGTTGTTCAAGACCATACACAAGAATTCGCAGGATGTACGGATTCGCGGTCTTCTGGAACTTGAAGCATTTCTCGAAATTCATCGTAGCTGGAAACGCCTCGGCTATCCATTTGATTCGCTGGTGCCCTCACTTGCCACAGCTATCGGGAGTTCCGCTGATCATCCCGCTGCGCTTGCGGAATTGATGGGTATCGTTCTGAATGATGGAGTGCGAATGCCAGCCGTACTGATCGAACGCTTGCGCTTCGGAGCCGATACCCCTTTTGAGACAATGGTCGAACGAGCGCCCATTCAAGGAGAAAAAATGTTTTCCCCAGAATTGGCCGCGGCAGTGCGTGGCGTACTGACAGACGTGGTCGAGAGAGGTACAGCTTCACGGTTGGCGCGAGCCATGGTGGAAGAGGATGGGGCTGAAATTTCGATTGGCGGTAAGACCGGGACGGGCGACCATCGTCATATTACGTTTTCCTCGCCTGGTGTCATCAAGGAATCGCGCGTCGTAAATCGTTCCGCCACTTTTGTCTTCTTCATCGGAGACCGCTTTTTCGGAACGATGACTGCATTCGTGCCCGGGGGGGACGCCGCCAACTACACGTTTACCTCGGCGCTTTCTACGCAAGTCATGAAGCATCTCTTGCCCATCCTGAAACCCCTCATCGACCGTGCCCAGCCGTTGCCGGAGCAGATCCTGGCAAGAAATGCGATCAAGGGCGGTCTACCTGAAGAAAGTAAAAAAGGAAGTAAAAAGAGAAGCAAAAAAGAAAATGAAAAACTGGAGATGAGTCAGCTAGCGCGCCATTCAATCGAATTGCACTGAAAATATACGAAATACACCGATAGTTCAATCCTCGGTATTGATCCACCATAAGAAGACAACAACACCCAGCACAAGCCCGAGGCCCAGGATGGCCTTTACAAATTCCTTGACGAACCAGTACACCATCTCTTCATATAAATCCAACTGTTCATACCCTTCAAAAAAGACCGCTATTTACGGGACCACCACCATAGCAGTAGCGATAGAAACAGGGACATCAGCAAGCCTGTCGTCAGCGGAAAATAGAGTCTGAAGTTTTCCCGCTCGATAGTAATGTCTCCTGGCAGTCGCCCGAATGGTAGTTTCGATAACCACGGCCATGCAACGCCCGCAGCTACCAGCAGTATCCCGAGAACGATGAGTAGGCGTTGCATAAGGATTTCCTTGAGGATTTTTGGGGAATTTCTTCAGCACCATTTGGCAAAGATACGCAAAAATCTACGGATTAGTGTAAACCGTTTTCTTTGGAAAGATCAATTGACCCGTTCTGCCTCCGCCTCAACATTCACAAGATCAGGCGGGCAACGCCGCCTTTGCCGATTTCAACTTCTTCCGTGATATTTTTCCAGCCCTCGTTTATTGTTCCGCTGATTTATTTTTTGTGAGTGTGCTAACACACGGAAATGCGCCACAGCATCCGATAATATTTCTTTTTGAATTTCTTAAAGCGGGGGAAAAAATGACCCATCGCCTTGTTCTGTTCGCCGCGCTGTACGCGGCATACGCCTCAGTAGGGGCCAAGATAACAGGCATCGAGATTCGGGAAGGCAGGTTGAAGCAGCTGTTTTATCGCAAAAATTAATCATGCCAGAACCTGTGCCCATAGCGTCTGAACAATCTGAACAAGGCGAATTGCTAAGAAGCCTGCAGCAGGAGTCATTCGCGTATTTCATCCATGAAGTCAACCCCGCCAGCGGGCTCATCCGCGATAAATCGCGCCCGGACTGGCCCGCAAGCATTGCTGCGGTAGGCCTCGCTCTCGCGGCATATCCGGTGGGGGTCGAGCGGGGTTTCATGACTCGCAACGAGGCGGTAAAACGTACACTCACTGTTTTGAGATTTTTTGCTAACGCGCCCCATGGTTCTGGAAGCGATGCTACCGGATATAAGGGGTTTTATTATCACTTCCTCGACATGAATACGGGGAGGCGCGTTTGGAACTGCGAACTCTCCAGCGTGGATACTGCTTTTCTCCTTGCCGGTATGCTGGTTGCGCAGGCCTACTTTCGGCATGAAACGGCAGAGGAGGAAGAGATCGGCAAACTTGCCGATGAGCTTTATCGGCGGGCTGACTGGCGTTGGATGCAAAACGGAAAGGCTGCGGTAAGCCACGGCTGGACTCCGGAGAAAGGTTTTCTGCCTTATCGATGGAAAGGCTATGACGAGGCCCTGATCATCTACCTGCTGGGGCTCGGTTCGCCCACACATCCTTTGCCGGAAGAAAGTTACACCGCATGGACTTCGACCTATACCTGGAAAAAAACATATGGCATCGAGCTGCTTTACGCGGGACCATTATTTATCCATCAGTTGTCGCATATATGGATCGATTTTCGTGGAATTCGAGATTCCTTCATGCGAGAGCACGATATGGACTATTTCGAAAATTCCCGGCGCGCAACGTTCGTTCAGCAACGATACGCCACAGTAAATCCGCTTGAGTTCGAGAATTATAATGAATATTGCTGGGGCATCACTTCGAGCGATGGGCCCGGGCCCGTCACCGAACACGTAAAGGGCATCCTCCGGGTTTTCTACGACTACATCGCGCGCGGTGCGCCCTACGGTCCTGATGACGGCACGCTGGCGCCATGGTCTGTGGTCGCTTCGCTCCCGTTCGCACCCGAGATTGTGCTTCCGACGATTGAGAATTTCGAACGCATGAACCTGAGAAAAGCCCAGATGTATGGCTATAAAGCCACATTCAATCCGACCTTTCCCATTGAGTCCAACCGAGAATTCGGCTGGGTGTCGCGATATCATTTTGGTTTGAACCAAGGCCCGATCGTAATAATGATAGAAAACTACCGATCTGGATTGCTGTGGTCACTGATGCGGCAATGCCCTTATTTGTTGACTGGCTTGCGCCGTGCCGGATTCCGCGGAGGCTGGTTGGAAAGCTGAAAGAAAAATTCCCGGTAAAAATATATCGATCCGAGGACAGCTATCGAACAGTCGGATTTTCCAAGGTTCAACACGTTCAGCACGTTTATGAAGGTTTGCTGAAACTCAACATAAAACGCGCATCCACATTATCTGTTCAATTTCCGGTCCTGATTTTCAAATCGCTCGCCGGCAATTTGAAGGAATTACATCTTTTTGATTTCATAATTGGCGGTAAATACAGTAACACGCGGTAATACATCAGGAGTTAGGTATGTATGCCACCGAACGGATTGGCCCTGCACCCTGGGTTAAAATCCTGCTTCGCAATAATCCGACCAATGGCATCCGGTGTTAGTACATTGCAAAAGATCGGTTTTTTCCGTGCGATATATATCCGTATGGGCATCATCTTTCAAAACCTCTTTTAAGGAGAATAATATGAATATTCTGATAAAGAACTCTCGCAATCTCCTGATCGTCATTGCGGCAGTGTTTGGGTTATGTGCCGGGTCTGGTGTCTATGCGCAAGATTCGACCGATAAATCAAGGGCCAACGATAAGTCGAAGCAAGCGGAAAAAAACAAGCAATCATCACAAACAGGAAAAAATGAAGGAGAAACCATCGTTGAGGTGCCGGTGCTAATGATGGTTCCCGTGGAGGTATCGAGCGATATGTCGACGAATAGCGGGTGCTGGGTGAAGCTATACGATAGAAAAGACTATGAAGGCGATAGCTTTTTGTTGGTAGGCCCCGTCGAATTACCGGTGATGACTGGGCCCTTCGGCTTCAACTGGGAAAACAAGGTTCGCAGCCTCGAGGTTGGCCCCAACGCCAATCTTACGATTTATGATAATCGCAATTTCCGGGACCAGGATAAATTCGTCGATGCAGGTAAAAAAATCCCCAACATGTCAAAAAAAATGGGATTCTTTGATGATTTCCGGTCGATGATGCTCACTTGCATATGAGCCAGTAAAAGGAAGCTGGCGTTAGCTTGCCAATCCAGGCGTATTCTAGGCGCTGGCGCCAGCCTATCCATAAAGTCCCGTGACCGCCCCGCGTCCGCCTTCCGGCTTTCTTCATGATCAGCATGAATCGAGAACGATGCGTTTGAGGATATGCAATCGGCGGTGAAAAAAATGCTCGGCGCCGGGCACGACGACCACAGGTAGTTCCTGGGGAGCAGCCCAATCCAGAACAGTTTGAAGGGGAACCACCTCGTCCTGATCGCCTTGTATGATCAGGACCTGCCTGGCGCTTTCAATATCGCCTTTAATATCCGGTTTGGCCAGGTGGGGCGCGTTGAGCCGTCGAACGGCTGGAGCGACCAACACCACTATTTGCGGCTTGAGCCGTTGCGCCGCATATGCCTGGATCGCCCCCCCGAAGGAGAAGCCCGCCAGTAGTAATAGCGGTGGGGTATCAAAGGAAGCGGCGAATTGGTTTCTGATGGTTTCAACGACTGCGAGCACGTCTTCCGTTTCACCTTCCCCATTGTCCTTGCCTGAGTTAAGCTCGCCCTCGCTTTGTTCCACACCTCGAAAATTGAATTTGACTGTGACAAATCCCAACTCGAGAAACGCCTTGAATAGAGTATGGACCACCTTGTTATTCATTGTCCCACCATATAATGGATGTGGATGCGCAATAATGGCAAAGCCACGACCGTAGCGGAAATCCGGCTCCGCCAGAACCGTTTCCAGCTTTCCTGCCGGGCCATCAATGAATAATTTCTGGGGAATATGTGAATTCAACAGTATGCTTTCCGATGTAAATGGAAAATCGTTTATTGCCTGTCCTAAATTCGTAACCGCTCGACGATACGCCCGTTTTTCAAATGTTCTTCGATGATCTCGTCAATATCTTCTTTGTCCACATACGTGTACCAGACTTCTTCCGGATAGACAACGATAACCGGGCCTTCGTTGCAGCGATCGAGACAACCCGCATTGTTAATCCGTATCCTCCTGCTCTTGCTGTCGAGCCTGAGGGCCTTGATTCGCTCCTTGGCGTAATCACGCATGGCTTGGGCGCCATGATTGTTACAGCACACGGCTCCCGGCTCACGCTGGTTTACGCAGAAAAAAACATGCCGCAGGTAGTAGCTCATAATATCTTCGACGGGATGAAAAATAATGAATCAAAATTATTATACCGGAACAGCGATTGCTTCTTCCACTGCTGAGCTGATTGGAGTTATTGCCCGGCATGGCGTGTTTAGCGAATACTTTCGAGGAGCGCGAATAACGAACTTGGCCTGGAACAAACCACTACCGCTTTTCGCGATCTCTTCTTTATTATTCTGGATTGTGCTGCCTATCTCAATTTTATTTCGGTCCACAAGCGGCTTAACACGCGGCGTTGCTTGCGGTCCAGGTCCCGCAGCATTTCAAGGTGGTTCAGCATTTCGGGGGCTGGGAATATGGCTTCTTTGTCTGCGATTTCTGCCGGGATATATTGTATTGCATCCATGTTGGGATTGCCCGAACCAATGAGATTGGTAAGTTCCGCTGAATTCTTCCCCTCCAGCATGAAGTTGATGAATTGATGAGCGAGGTCGGGACGGCTTCCGCTTCGATGCAGTACCATGCTGTCGAGTGCCAGAACCGCGCCTTCCTTCGGAGCTGAGTAGCCGATCGTGAATTTGCGCCCGGTATTTCTGGCATCAAGCGCCGCCTGGAACATATCGTTGGAATATCCTTGCGCCACCCACAAATTGCCAACCGCCAACTCCTTGATATAACTGGTATTGCTGAAGGCTGCCCAGTAAGGCTTGGCGCGCACGATCAGGTTCGTGGCTTCTTTCCAGTGCTCCTCATCGGTATCGTTAACCGAATAGCCTAAATATTTCAGTGCAGCAGCCATCAGTTCGCGCTGGCTGTCGAGTACCGTTACGCGCCCTTTTATTTTTTCGAGATATTTCGGCTCAAAAATGACTGCCCAGGTGTCGGTAGGCAAGCCAAGGCTCTTTACTTTCTCCTGATTGAAGCCGAGCAGGGTAAGCGTATAGGCATATGGAACGGAATATTTATTGCCGGGATCGAATGGTGTGTCGAGGTATGCGGGATTGATATTCCCGAGATTGGTCAGCAAGGATTTATCCAGCGGTTTCAGCGCGCCCTGGCGAATAAGGGTACCCATTGCATTGCCGGTCGGAATGATAAGATCATAGCCGGTCGCGCCCGCCGACAGCTTCGCCAGCATTTCCTCATTGTCGGAATAATAATCCTGGGAAAGCTTGCAATTGCAGGATTTCTCGAAGCGTCTAACCGTTTCCGGCGCAATGTAATTATTCCAGTTAAATAAATACAGAACATTTTCCTTGCTGGAGAGGACAACATCCTGATCCTGTTTCGCACAGCCCGTGGTGAACAACGCCAGCCATGCAAGCAGGAACAGGAACGACGCGGCCGGCGTTGGGTAGATGCACTGTGTATTCATCATTCCGTCTCGCGCGACGTCGCGTTCGCGCTTGATGAGGCGTGCGATTCGAGCCTGGCCGCAATGATGATCATGACCAGCGTGAGCAGCATCAACAATGTGGAGATGGCATTCACTTCCGGGGTCACCGCAACCTTTATCATCGTATAGATATGGATGGGCAGAATCGGTTCGCCCACGCCCTTGGTAAAGAATGTAATGACAAAGTCATCGATGGACAAGGTAAACGACATCAATGCACCGGCAACCACGGCGGGCATGATCAACGGCAAGGTGACAAGACGAAAAGTCTGCCAGGGAGAGGCGCCGAGATCGCGCGCAGCTTCAAAAATACTTTCGTCCATGCCCTGGAGCCGCGCCCGTACGATGATGGCAACGAAGCCGATACAAAATGTTGTGTGCGCGATGATGATGGACACCATGCCGAGCGTTAAATTAAGCACCTGCAAAAAGAATAAAAGCAGCGATACACCCAGAAGGATTTCGGGCATCGCCACCGGCGTGAACACCAATATCGGCAGGACCTTGAGCTTATACCGGTGTATCGCCAGGCCGGCCATCGTGCCGAGCAGGGTTGCGCTAAAACTTGCGCTGAGTGCGATGATCAGCGAATTGCGCGCGGCGGTAAGCATTTCCGCATTCCGGAACAGCGCCTCATACCAGGACAATGTAAATCCCACCCACTCGGCATTCAGCCGCGAATCGTTGAACGAATACAAAACCACGATAGCCAGCGGAACGTACAGGAAGGCGTAAATCACGCCGGCTGCGGACCAAAGCCAGATATTGGTGCGGCTCATGCTATGCCGCGCGCTGCCCGGTGGCCGAGCGTGCAAACCAGGTAGCCAATCCGGCGACGGACAGCACTGCCAGCGTCAGCATGATTGATAGCGCTGAACCAAAAGGCCAGTCCCGGGTGCCAAGGAATTGATCCTTGATCAGATTGCCGATGAGAATGTCGCCCGTACCGCCGAGTATGTCCGGCACCGCGAACATGCCGAGTACCGGGATGAATACGAGCGCCGCGCCCGAAAAAACACCGGGCAGGGATAGCGGCCACGTGATGCGCCAGAACCGCTGCCAGCCGTTGGCGCCTAGATCCTGTGCCGCATCCAGAAGCGAGGGATCATGCTTTTCCAGGTTGGTATAAAGCGGCAGCACCATAAACGGCAGGTGTACATATACCATGCCGATCAATACGGCAAAAGGCGAGAACAACAACGTCACAGGAGCAATTCCGAATGCGCCGAGAATACTGTTGATGAAATGGCTGAGCCCGGATTCCGGCCCGAGAATAATCATCCAGGCATAAATACGGATGAGGAAATTACTGGCAAATGGCAACACCACCAGCAGCACCATCAGATTTCGGAAACGTTTTTCACTGCGCGCGATCAGCATTGCCAATGGATAGGCCATAACAAGACAAATGAGAGTGGTTGCTGATGCAACCCCGAAGGATTTGAGGAAAATTTCGGCGTAAAGAATATCGCTAAAAAAAAACCGGTAAGCTTCGGCGGTAAGGCCGTATTCGCCGTGGTCGGCTCCGGCGGGTGCAGTGATGGGCGCCAAGCCGCCGAACTCGCCCGGAAAGCGGAACGAGGTTAGAATCATGATCAGACTGGGTACGACGAAGAATACGGCCAGGAACAAGAGCGGCGGTCCGCTTACCAGAAAGCGGGCAGCGCGAGACGCAATGACTTCTTTTTTAGTCATTGAGAAAAATACCGACGTCGTGATGCCATGAGACGCTTACTGGATCCCCTACCTCGAAAAATTTTGCGCGTCCAGGCGCGGAATTAGGCAGTAAGGCCTCCATATAGGCGCCATTGCCGAGCTCAACGATATAGGTGGTAACATCTCCAACATATAAAAAATCATGTACTTTGCCGAGGAAATGGTTTTTCAGCCGTGGCGCTTCCGATGGGTGGGAAATCAATACCTGTTCGGGGCGAATTGCGATCGTACCTTTATCGCCCGCTTTGATGCCTTCCTGACCTGCGGTGGTAACTTCCCCCACATCGCCCACATCAAGTCTCAAATGGGTAGGCGAAGCCTCCAGGACTTGTGCGCTCATCATGCTGATCTTGCCGATAAAATCCGCAACAAAGCGATTTTTGGGAAAACCATAGATTTTGGAAGGTTCGTCGATTTGTTCGACATTGCCGCGGTTCATTACCGCGATGCGATGTGACAGCGCCAGCGCCTCATTCTGGGCATGAGTAACAAAAACGAATGTTACCCCGACCTCTTTCTGAAGATTGATCAACTCCATCTGCATTTCCTCGCGCAATTTGGCATCAAGCGCGCCCAATGGTTCGTCCAGCAACAACAACCGGGGGCGGTTGACTAACCCTCTGGCAAACGCCACTCGCTGTTTCTGCCCACCCGATAATTCGTTGGGAAAACGGTTGCCGAAATTCGACAGGCGTACATTGTCCAGGGCATCCGCTACTCTAGTTTTTATTTCATGTGGTTTTTTACCGGCCATCTTGAGTGGAAACGCAATATTGTCCGCTACGGTCATATGCGGGAACAACGCGTATGTTTGAAATACGGTATGGACGGGGCGTTTTTCCGGCGGCGTACCGACCATATCTCTTCCGTCCACCAGGATTTGGCCCGAATCCGGAAGATCAAATCCCGCTATCATCCGCAGGAGCGTCGTTTTACCACAACCCGACGGCCCCAGCAGCGTGAAGAATTCACCCGCCTCCACGCTGATGCTGACATTATCGACCGCCGTATAGCTGCCAAAGCGCCGTGTGACATTACGGATTTCAAGTAGCGCCATTGTCGTGCCGGTTAAAAGACAAAAGACGGGGATTTTACCAAAGTTTATTCATGGATTGACGAGCCGCCATCGTTTGGAACATTGCCTTGAAGGCGTCTCGGGGAAGGCGATGGGTTGGCGGTTTATCGCTTCGTCAGGAAGATGCAGATGTTGCCGGAATTGACGCAGGATTGGGTGGACGTAAAATGCGTTCGCTAGTCATTATTCCAAAGCTGAAGCAGTACAGGCGGAAGAGAACGAAAAAAAGGATTATCAGCCCTTATAGCCATAGCTGCCACAGCATTGCCACTGTTAGCAACACTATAAGGATGGAAAACAAGATGTTCTGACGCTTTTTTTCGAGGATAAACTGATTCATCTTTTCTTCCAGCCCGCTTGTACGGGCTTCCGTCAGGGCATGATGCAGCAAGCGCGGAAACTGCGGCATGATGACTGCCCAGCTCGATGCTTCCTTGGCCAGTCGCCGAGTTAGCCCGCGCCAGCCAAGCTGTTCGGCCATCCAGTTTTCCAGGTAGGGCTTCGCTGTCGTCCACAGGTCGAGATCGGGGTCGAGGTCGCGCCCCAGTCCTTCGATATTCAATAGGGTCTTTTGCAGCATTACCAGTTGCGGCTGGATTTCAACATTAAATTGGCGTGACGTCTGGAACAGCCGCAGCAGCACACGGCCAAAGGAAATTTCCTTCAGCGGCTTGTCAAAGATGGGTTCGCATACGGCACGAATTGCAGTTTCGAAATCATTAACGCGAGTATTTTTCGGCGCCCACCCCGCCTCGACGTGCGCTTCGGCCACACGCTTGTAATCGCGCCGAAAAAATGCCAGAAAATTCTGTGCCAGATAATTCTTGTCTTCGTCGGTGAGCGTTCCCATTATGCCGAAATCGACCGCGATGTAACGTCCGTCCTGACCAACAAAAATATTGCCCGGATGCATATCGGCATGGAAATAACCATCTCGAAATACCTGAGTAAAAAATATTTCCACGCCGACTCTGGCAAGCTTTGGAATATCGACTCCCTGCTCGCGTAGTTTCGTCACCTGGCTGATGGGTGTGCCTTTTACGCGCTGCATCACCATAACACCGGAATAGCAATAATCCCAGTAAACTTCGGGCACTAACAGCAAGGGAGAATCCAGAAAATTACGCCGCAACTGGCTGCAGTTCGATGCCTCGCGCATGAGATCCAACTCGTCATCCAGGTGCCGGGCAAATTCGGTCACCACCTCGCGCGGCTTAAGCCGCTTGCCGTCGGGCCACAGCGTTTCGACCAGCAAAGCGCCGGAATCCATCAATGCCACGTCATGCGCAATGATGGGGGCGATGCCCGGTCGCAGCACCTTGACCGCAACTTCTGTTCCGTCATGCAGCACCGCCAGATGAACCTGAGCGATGGATGCACTGGCTACCGGTTCTGCGTCAAAGACCAGAAAGACTTCGGTGACCGGTTTTCCATAGATCTGCTCCAGCGTTTTGATGGCAAGGCTGGAGGGAAACGGCGGGACCTGATCTTGCAGCTTGGCCAGTTCATCGGCGATATCCTGCGGCAGAAGATCCCGGCGAGTCGAAAGCATCTGGCCGAACTTGACGAATATAGGCCCCAGGGTTTCCAGCGCGAGGCGAAGCCGCTCGCCTCGCGCCCTATCCAACCGCCGCCAGAACGTCGCCGCCTTGACGACAGGCCGCAGAAATCGCAGCCGCTCGTGACCCAGAAAAAATTCATCCAGGCCAAAACGAAATGCTACCGAGAGTATTTTGAGAAGGCGAAAGAAACGCATTTATTCCATGGAATGGTGGTACGTCTGTAATCTTCTCAATTTTGTTTGTCGTGAAGCCGACTTCTTATCGATCCAGCGCGTCCACGCGCATTTCCAGACTTGCGGCATGGCTCCGTAATGCGTTTATCTCATGAATAAGCTCGTGCATATCCATTGATTTTGCAAGCAATGGCTGCTCTTCTGTCAGATATTCGGCCAGCGTCTGCCATAAATTACGTGCGGTTTCAGCTTGCCAGTGCATCAGGCTTTCACCGGCCTTCACCACACGATGCGCGAGGATATCTCCCATTACACCGCTTATATCCTGCTCCACGTCCCAATGCAGGCTTTTTCCGATAAGGAGAATGTCTTCCGCAAACTCGCTATCGCCCGAAATCCTGACTTCGCGATATGCATCTTCGTCATGGGCAAGCAAGCGCGGCAATAAACCTGGAATAAGCGTCAAGGTGGCGTCATCGAGCGCGCCCGTTGCCGCCGCCGAAACCTCACCGCTGGCCTGGATGGTCAGAGCGAGGTCAGGGAAGGGAGGGAGGCGAAAACGTGCCGTCTTGCCTGCATGAAGCTGCAACCGCCTGCGCGCCCAACTCTCTCCACGCAACAAGTGGTTAAGCGGGGCTATCGCAACGGATGCCAGCATGGCAGCCGGATCTATGAGACTTGCTGAATTCCTGCCAACAGCCAGACGGATTCAGGGTCCTTGATATTCTTCTGCACGTGCCAGATTTCATCAAACGCTTCCGGTGAATTGGAAGATTCACGCAATTGGCCATTGAACCGGACACTGGCAATGGCCGTGTCATTTTCGGTAACCACCTCAAGCAGCTCCGCATTAATACCCATTACCTCGGTTCTTTGAGGCTCATTGCCGCGTTCGGTGATTTGCATGCTGATCTCCGCAAACATCTCCGGCGTAGTGTATTCCCGGATGTCGCTCAGGTCTCGTGCATCATTGGCCGCTTGTAAGCGGATGAATGACGTTTTTGCATTGCGCAGGAATGGCTCGACCTGGAAGTCCGCGGGAATATTCGCGGTCTTGCTGGTGACAGCTTGTGCCTGGGTTGGTGCTGCCGTACTTTCCCCCGGTGTCGTTGCGTGTTCTGTTGCCGTCGCGGTCCCGCTACTGCCGGAACCTGCTCCCAGGCCCGAATACTGCATCGGCCGTGCTGAATGGTCCTGCCGCGGCTTGCGCAACATGCGCACGACGAAGAAAACCGCAGCCATCAGTGCAGCCAGCATCAACACATCCATCATATTGATGCCTTCAAATGCGCCACCCATGAACAATGCTGCCAGCAATCCTCCCGCAGCCAATCCAGCCAGCGGGCCCATCCATCTATTACCCGCTGCGGCAGGTGCCGACGCAGCGGGGGGTGTTTGCGCCGATTTGGGAGGCGTTTGCGGGCTTATGGCTTCACGTTGCTTGCCGATGCTCTTGCCGCCACCAAAGCGCCTTGCTTCGGCATCAAAGGCGGCCAATCCGAAGCTTAAAATGGCCAGAGTCAGCAGGGTCAATATTTTCTTCATGATGGTCTCCTGAGAGGACGGTGAAAGGAAAGAGTATAGCATTATCGATTCACCTGGATGTTCCATAAATTGCATCGGATACGGCTGTCTGAAAGCGTTTGCCAACGTTAATCACAATCTTGCCATGCCACTGCCCGGATAAGGGAACAGCAGCAAAAAATATAGCTGATTTCGGTGAGCGATTGATAATTATTGGCATCAGTGTTCTGACCACTGTCGACTCGGTAAGTGCGATCTTGTCGCTTACTATTCGGATACGCGAGTTTATCACTCGGCAGTGGTGTTTCCCGAAGCCCGACGGCTGTATCTGAAGCACTGCGGATTGCGGTAGAGGTCGAGGTAGAGTGCCATATGTTATGTGGCGCACAGACCCCTATGCAGAATGGTGTTTAATCAGTGAAATTAATCTGCTTGATGTCCAGCCTCAGCCAGTACCGGTGCCTATGACCGGCCATACATTTTTGCGTCCATGACTACAATCATACTTACTGTTAATACTGGCAGTTCATCAGTTCGTCTCGCGGCCTTCGTTCGCGATGGCGACACGTTCACGGAGTTGGTGAGCATACGTCATGACCTTTCCGCCGGCGAACCGCGGATCATACTGAAAGAATTCATGCGGAGTCATGCGCTTGGAGGAATCACCGTGGCAGCGCACCGCGTGGTTCACGGCGGTATGAGTCTTACCGCGCCATGCCTGATCGACGAGAAAGTCGAGCAGGAGATCGAGCGATTGGCCCTGCTGGCGCCACTTCACAACCCCGTCGCGCTGCGGTGGATACGCGCAACCCGCGAGGTGTTGAAGGGCATTGCCCAGGTCGCGGTGTTTGATACCGCGTTTTTTACGGCTCTGCCGGAAACTGCACGGGCTTATGCTATTCCGCATGAGCTTGCTGAAAAGCATGGATTGCGCAGGTATGGCTTTCATGGGCTGGCGCATAAATCAATGTGGCAAAGCTGGCGAGCGCTTCAACCGGGTTCTTTGCAAAGTGCGAGAATAATCTCGATGCAACTTGGGGCCGGTTGTTCGATCACGGCGACTGATAACGGAGTGCCACGAGATACTTCAATGGGGTTTTCACCCTTGGAAGGACTCGTGATGGCAACGCGCTCAGGCGATATAGATCCTGGTCTCACCACATTTCTCCAGCGTCAGGAAAGCTTGACACCGGACCAACTGGATCAACTGCTCAATGCGCGCTCGGGCCTGTTGGGTGTTTCCGGGATCAGCGCCGATATACGTGAGTTGTTACGATCCTCGGATGAGCTTGCGAGGCT
>CAJDVB010000004.1_pt1 | contig 14322 bp, 11 predicted proteins | sample 7391231 | NCBI WGS metagenome assembly CAJDVB01 (sample SAMEA7055679, study PRJEB34461) | soil metagenome | biome: terrestrial ecosystem; feature: Peninsula; material: soil | place: Antarctica | collected 2016
ATCCATCCAATATCCAATTGGAAGCCTGCACGAGATGGGGCCTATCGATGTGATGTGCAATGATAGCGTCGAAATCGTAGAGCGTCCGGTTCCTGCAAAAATAACGGATCGAAAATGAATTCCTGAACAAATCTTCTCTAGCAGCCTGTCGGACTTAAAGAATCGCAGCGAAAAAGTGACTGGGTGAGGGCAGATTTTGCGGATTTTGAAGGCCAATAGTTATTCTATTGACCGAAAAAGCAGCGAAATATGAACCAGCCAGACGCTTTTGCAGCCGATTTCCTTTAAGTCCGACAGGCTGCTAGGTAGCACTTATTGCAACTGAGCCGGCAAAATCCGGTAATTATTCAAAGGTTCCTGCACATCACGAATACATCTTTCAAACGTGGGTATGGGCTGCTGTAAAAATAGCCACTCATTTCTCCAGAACGCTTTATACAATAAAAAACCCCACCGGGGCGGGGTTTTTTATTTTACTGCGTTTTACTACGGCAGCGGCAAACCCTACATGTCCATGCCGCCCATGCCGCCCATTCCGCCCATTCCGCCGCCCATTCCACCTCCGCCACCGGATTCATCCTTAGGCAGTTCCGCCACCATAGCGTCGGTAGTCAGCATCAGGCTTGCCACCGAAGCAGCGTGCTGCAAGGCATAACGCGTGACCTTGGTAGGGTCCAGCACGCCCATTTCCACCATGTCGCCATACTCGCCGGTAGCGGCGTTGTAGCCAAAATTGCCTTTGCCTTCCAATACCTTGTTGATGACCACCGAGGGCTCATCGCCGCAGTTGGCCACAATCTGGCGCAGCGGCTCTTCCAGCGCACGCAGAACGATCTTGATACCCGCATCCTGATCGGCATTGTCGCCTTTGATGCTGGTCAATGCAGCACGGGCACGCAACAATGCAACGCCACCGCCGGGAACGATGCCTTCTTCCACCGCCGCCCGAGTTGCGTGAAGCGCATCTTCAACACGCGCTTTCTTCTCTTTCATTTCGACTTCCGTAGCCGCGCCGACTTTGACCAGCGCCACGCCGCCTGCCAGTTTTGCCACGCGCTCCTGCAATTTCTCCTTGTCGTAATCGCTGGTCGCTTCTTCAATCTGGTTGCGGACCTGCTTGACGCGGGATTCGATATTCTTGGTATCGCCCGCACCATCGATGACGGTGGTTTCTTCCTTGCCGATTTCAATGCGCTTGGCCTGACCGAGTTCCTGCAGCGTCGCTTTTTCCAGAGACAGACCGACTTCCTCAGCAATGACGGTGCCGCCTGTGAGAATAGCGAGATCCTCGAGCATGGCTTTACGGCGATCGCCAAACCCTGGTGCCTTGACTGCACAGGTTTTGAGGATACCGCGAATATTGTTCACTACCAATGTCGCGAGCGCTTCACCGTCCACATCTTCTGCAATTATCAGGAGTGGCTTGCCGGCCTTGGCTACCAGTTCCAGCACCGGCAGCAATTCGCGGATGTTGGATATTTTTTTATCGTGCAGCAGGATAAAAGGGTTATCCAGCAATGCGATCTGTCTGTCGGGATTATTGACGAAATAGGGTGAAAGATAGCCGCGGTCAAATTGCATGCCTTCGACCACTTCCAGCTCGTTTTGCAGCCCGGACCCGTCTTCGACCGTGATTACGCCTTCCTTACCCACTTTCTCCATTGCGTCGGCGATGATCTTGCCGATTTCAGGATCCGAGTTGGCGGAAATGCTGCCTACCTGAGCGATTTCCTTTCCGGTGGTACAGGGTTTGGAAAACTTCTTGAGTTCTTCAACCGTGGCGGTAACGGCTTTGTCGATACCCCGCTTGAGATCCATCGGGTTCATCCCGGCGGCAACATATTTCATGCCTTCTTTTACGATGGATTGCGCCAGTACGGTAGCAGTCGTGGTGCCGTCACCGGCCACATCCGACGTCTTGCTGGCAACTTCCTTCACCATTTGCGCGCCCATATTCTCGAACTTGTCCTTCAGTTCGATTTCCTTGGCTACTGAAACACCGTCCTTGGTGATGGTGGGCGAACCGTAGGAACGCTCCAGTACCACGTTGCGGCCTTTGGGCCCCAGGGTAACCTTGACTGCGTCGGCCAGTATGTTGACCCCGTTAACCATTTTTTGGCGGGCTGAATCGCCGAATTTTACGTCTTTTGCTGCCATAATCTTTTTCTCCTAATTCCAGAAAATGTTGTGTAAGGTAAAAATTAACCTTCGATAACGCCCATGATGTCTTCTTCGCGCATCACGAGAAGTTCGTCTCCGGAGACTTTTACCGTTTGTCCGGAATATTTGCCAAACAGCACTTTATCGCCGACTTTCACTTCCAGCGCACGGATGGTGCCATCGTCGCCGACCTTGCCTTTGCCGACCGCGACAATTTCACCTTGATCGGGCTTCTCCGCGGCACTGTCCGGAATGACAATACCGGATGCGGTCTTGCGTTCTTCTTCCAGCCGCTTGACAATGACGCGGTCGTGTAATGGACGAATCTGCATGTTTTCTTTCTCCTGTTTTAAAAAATCAAAACGACGAAATCTGGGAAAAACCGTATTGACGGCCTGATCCTTGGATTTATCACAAATCTATTAGCACTCACTGCTAACGAGTGCTAATAATATGGTCTATGAGGGTGAATTTCAAGTAGATGAACAATAAATACTTGCAGGAACGCAGTTTAAAGACGGTGTGGCACCCGTGCACCCAGATGAAACAGCATGAATCGATGCCGCTCATCCCGATCGTCCGAGGTCAAGGCGTCTGGCTTTACGACAGTGGGGGCAAGCGCTACCTCGACGCTATCGGTTCCTGGTGGGTCAATCTGTTCGGTCATGCCAACCCTCGCATCAATGCCGCTATCCGTGACCAGCTTGATAAGCTGGAACATGTCATGCTTGCAGGTTTCACGCATGAATCGGTAGTGGAACTATCGGAGCGCCTGCGCAAACTGACATCGGAAAAGCTCGGCCATTGTTTCTACAGCAGCGATGGCGCATCCGCAGTGGAAATCGCGCTGAAGATGAGCTTCCATTACTGGCACAACATGGGCCATCCCGAAAAAAATCGCTTCGTAAGCTTGCAGAACGATTATCACGGCGAGACGCTGGGGGCGCTGTCAGTCACCGATGTGGCGCTGTTCAAGAATATCTACGCCCCGCTATTGCGCAAAAGTGCGCACGTTCCAACTCCGGATTGGCGTTACGCGGCTGAGGGGGAATCCCCTGGCGATTATGCGCTACGCGCCGCCGCCGCACTTGAAGCCCACCTCGCACAACACCATGCCGAGACCGCGGCACTTATTGTCGAACCGCTCGTACAGGGGGCAGCGGGAATGGGTATGTATCATCCCGATTACCTGAAGCGCGCGCGAGCACTATGCGATAGGTACAAAGTACATATGATTGCCGATGAAATCGCGGTTGGTTTTGGCAGGACCGGAACCCTGTTTGCCTGCGAACAGGCCGATATCGTTCCGGACCTGTTGTGTCTCGGAAAGGGCTTGAGCGCAGGTTATTTGCCCCTGTCGGTGGTGATGACCACTGATGTGGTTTATAACGCTTTTTATCACGATAAGCCTGCGCTCGGTTTTCTGCATTCCCATACTCATGCGGGTAATGCGCTTGCCTGCCGCGCCGCGCTGGCTACGCTGGATATTTTCGAACAGGATAAGGTAATTGAAGCCAACCGCGTCAAGGCCAGCTATCTCAACCATGCGGCACAGCCGATCGCGTTCCGTCCAGGGGTGAAACACTTTCGTAACTGCGGCATGATCTGGGCATTCGACGTCGAGACGCCCGACCCGGATTTTTCCGGAAAATTTTTTCAGGCGGCTCTCAAGCAGGAGTTATCGTTGCGTCCGCTTGGAAACACCGTCTATTTCATGCCGCCGTATACGATTGACGAACAGGAAATGGATTTGCTGGTAGCAGGAACCTTGCGGGCACTTGCTTCATGGTAAAAATCGGCGCAAGCAATAAACACTATGAACACTATGTATGCAAATCGCTCTCTCATGCGTAGATAAATGAAAATTCTGCATCAGCGTGTACTTGCTGCCCTGTGTTTCATATCAACCGCCGTGCCGCTGGCCGCGTCGTCTCAGTCGCACAATCTGCCGGCATCGGTCGATAGAGCACTTAAGCAAGCACGAATCCCCGAGTCGGCAATTGGTGTTTACGTTCACGAAATCGGCGCGAGCAAGCCGCTGCTCACCGTTAATGGCAACGCGGCGATGAATCCTGCATCGGTGATGAAGCTTGTCACTACTTTCGCCGGGTTGGAGTTGCTGGGTCCGGCTTATACCTGGAACACGGAGTCGTACGCCAATGGAATAGTAGAGGATGGCACGCTGCGCGGCGATCTGGTGATCAAGGGTTACGGGGATCCCAAGCTGAATCTCGAAAATTTCTGGCTGCTCACGCGGCGTCTGCGCCAGACGGGATTACGCGAAATTACCGGTGACCTGGTACTGGATAGCAGTCATTTCGATCTGCCCAGCGGCGACCCTGCAGCCTTCGATGGCAAGCCCTACCGCGCTTACAACGTACTCCCCGAAGCGCTGCTGGTAAACTACCGGACGCTGGCACTGCGCCTGATTCCTCAGCCTGAAAGCAAAACCGTTCGGATTGTTGTCGATCCACTGCCGGCCTCGCTGGACCTCCAAAACAGCCTGACGCTTACCAATGGCCCATGCAGCGAATGGCGCGACGCGCTCGGTACTGATATTCGTACCGCCGTCAAGGACAACGGTCGCGTATCGGTCTTGCTCAACGGGAATTATTCCAGCGATTGCGGCGAAAAAACCCTGTTTCTCAGCGTGCACGACAACGCCCACTATATCTTCAGCCTCTTTCGGCACTTATGGGAGGAACAGGGCGGGGTATTTCGTGGCAAGGTAAGAGCGGGCACGGTGCCGGAAGGAATACCGCCGCTCGAAATCCATCAATCCCCTCCGCTTACGGACATTGTTCGCGACATCAATAAATTCAGCAACAATACCGCCGCACGGCAACTGTATCTTGCACTCGGACTGACTACCGGCCTCACGACCGACATGCCTGGAGGCACATCAACAGGTGTCGTCGCCGGTGAAAGTATCAGCGGTATCAGCGCAACCAACGGTGCGGGTGAGAGCAAAGTTAAATCGCGCGCGACACTGGCGAAGTCGAACACGGCGATTCAACGATGGCTCGCGTCCAAACGGTTGAGTTTTCCTGAACTGATCATGGAAAATGGCTCGGGGTTATCCCGCAACGAGCGCATCAGTGCGCGTCACCTGGGGGAGCTTTTAATCGCGGCATTTCAAAGCCCGGCAATGCCCGAGTTCATCTCCTCCCTGCCGATCGCGGCGGTGGATGGCACCATGAAGAAACGGCTGAACGGCAGCGCCACGGCAGGCCAGGCCCATATCAAGACCGGCTTGCTCGAAGGAGTGAAAACCATGGCCGGCTATGTGCTTGAAAAATCAGGCAGGCGCGTGGTCGTAGTTTTTTTAGTCAACCATCCCAGGTCGGGAGGTGCTCAGCCCGCCATGGATGCGCTGCTGGAATGGGCTTATGAGAGACGGTAAGACGGCAACTGATTAATTGTGCTGTAGGAATACGAGAAGGTCAGTTTGACTCACTTCTACCTGCGTCGCTACCCTGACTGCGATGGCTCTGCCGCAAGCACATGAACAATCTCGATCGTCAGCAGCGCACCCCAGTGTCCAAGTGTCATCCGCTGTAGCGCGGCGGATGACATCACATTCTATTCAATCTTGCTATCCAGACCCGCCTCTGCGATCTCCGCAGCACGCAGTAGCGCCCTGGCTTTGTTCTGCGTCTCTATCCATTCGCTTTTCGGCACGGAATCGGCAACGATACCGGCACCTGCCTGTACGTACAGCGTACCATCCTTGACGATACCGGTGCGAATGGCAATAGCCAGATCCATATCACCGTTGAATCCAAGATAACCGACGGCGCCGGCATAAATTCCACGCTTGGAAACTTCCAGCTCATCGATAATTTCCATTGCCCGCACCTTGGGGGCGCCACTTACGGTTCCCGCCGGGAAGGTGGCACGCAGTACATCCATCGCACTCAAGCCGGGCTTGAGTTTGCCCTCCACATTGGAAACGATATGCATAACGTGGGAATAGCGCTCGATCTGCATGTTCTCGGTGACTTTCACCGTGCCGGTCTGCGCAACGCGCCCGACATCGTTACGTCCCAGATCCATCAGCATCACGTGCTCCGCACGTTCTTTCGGGTCGACCAGCAGATCGGCTGCCAGCATCGCATCTTCCTGTACGGTTTTTCCGCGCGGGCGGGTACCTGCGATAGGACGCGCCGTCACGGTTTCGCCTTCCAGTCGCACCAGAATCTCGGGTGAGGCGCCTACCACGTGAAAGCCGCCGAGATGATAATAAAACATATAAGGCGATGGATTGAGGCTGCGAAGCGCACGGTAAAGCGCCAGCGGTGAAGCGCCGTAAGGCTTGCTGGTGCGCTGCGATAGCACTACCTGCATGACGTCGCCATCGAAAATATAACGCTTGGCGCGCTCCACTGCCGCAATAAAATCTGCTTCGTTGAATTCCGACACAGCCTCACCGGATTGATATGACGCTTCTGCCGGAATCTCCACAGGCTTGCGCAAATTCGCCAGCAGTTCTTTCAGGCGTTTCTTGGCCGCGAGGTATGTGCCGGGCACACCCGGGTCAGCGTAGACGATAAGGTAGAGCTTGCCGGAAAGATTATCCACGACCGCCAGTTCTTCGGATAGCAGCAGTAATATGTCGGGCGTATCGAGCCTATCGGGGCGGACGCCGGGGTGAACATCACCGGCCAGCTTGCGCTCGATATATCGCACCGTATCATATGCGAAGTAACCCGCGAGACCCCCGCAGAAGCGCGGTAAAGCGGCGTATGGCGCCGCCTTGAAATCCGACAGATAGGATTCCACGAACGACAGCGGATCATCCACCTCGATTTCTCGCCGTCCTGCGCTATGGATAAGGCTGATGTGGTTGCCACGCGCCTCGATGCGGGTCGAAGCCGGCAAGCCGATAAATGAATATCGCCCGAAACGTTCCCCGCCCTGCACCGATTCCAGCAAATATGAATACGGGCGATTGGCAAGCTTCAGATAGACAGACAGGGGTGTGTCGAGATCGGCAACGGTTTCCAGCACTATTGGGATGCGGTTGTAACCCTGTATTGCAAGATCGTTGAATTCAGCTTCCGTCATGATCTACTCCGCAAAAAACAGAAAAAGAAAGAATGCGCAGCGGGATCAAATACGCCAGCAGGCAAAACCCTGGCGCCAGGGACACCAGGCTTTGCCTGCACATCTTCCAATTTCGGTTTTTTTGGCTATCATGACAATTTCCGGATCAACCTCGTTGCCTCGTAAAGCGACGAAACCACTGCGTCGCAATCGAGTTCGTGCACATCCCGCCCTTCGTTGTAACCGTATGGCACGCAAAAGATGCGGCAATCCGCCGCGCGCGCTGCTTGCGCATCGTTCAGGGAGTCCCCGATCAGCAGCATTTCACGCGGCTGAATTCCAAAGTGCTTGCAGGCATGCAGCAGAGGCATGGGGTCGGGTTTTTTTTTGGGAAGGCTATCGCCTGAAACGATAATATCGAAAAAACCGAATAATCCGGTCGCACGAAGCAGCGGCAAGGTGAAGACTTCAGCTTTGTTGGTAACGCAAGCCAGACCAAACCCGCTTTCGCGCAAGGCGTTCAACCCTTCCAATACGCCCGGATAGGCCTGCGTGTCATTGCACAGCGCCCTCGCGTATTCGCGCTCATATATCGGCATCGCTCTGCCAAGCAATTCTGCGTCAGGTTCGCCGTCAATACTTCCGGTAAGGGAACGTTTCACTAATTTCTCCACGCCTTTGCCGATGTAGGACTGGATGGTTTCCAGCGGAAGCTCCGCTTTGCCCAGCTCCCTCAGCATCATGTTGGCAGCGGTGGCCAAATCCCGCGCGGTATCGAGAAGGGTGCCATCAAGGTCGATCATCACGGCCTTGATTGGCAGGGGAAATTCTATTTCGACTTCAGAAGTATCCGCAGTCGAAGAAAAACTTTTATTCACGAGTATTATTCCTATTGGTCGATATGATCATATTGGGGGAAACGCCGGGAGCTCATGAATTTCGAGTGCGCCCTTGAAAATCTGATTGGAGCAGGATCACACAGCCTGGGCATAACCCATCGTCAACCGTGCGAGAGCCAGAATGCAGCCTCGGCACGCGGCCTCAGCAAGCATCCTGGGCGTGGATCATTTTCAGAGTGAAGGAAGGAAATGAAATAAAATGGCTATTCATGACCAACATTCAGCGGGTTTTTCTGCCTTTAAAAGCTGTTATCAGGCCTTTGCCAGCTCTGCGCGTAAAGCGGCCACTATCGAATCATAGCGATGCGGATCGCTGTCCCTGCCTGCGCCGTAAATAGCGGAACCGGCAACGAAAGTATCCGCTCCCGCGCGAGCAATTTCGGCGATGTTGTCCACCTTCACCCCACCATCGATTTCAAGCAGGATTTTCTTCCCCGTCTCATCGATGCGCTTGCGCACCGCCTTGAGTTTTTCCAATGCTTCCGGAATGAATTGCTGTCCGCCGAAACCGGGATTGACCGACATTATCAGCACCAGATCCAGTTTTTCGAGTACATGGTCCAGATAATTCAATGGTGTGGCAGGATTGAATACCAGGCCCGCCTTGCAACCCTGTTCCTTGATAAGTCCGATAGTACGATCAATATGGAGAGAGGCTTCCGGATGAAACGAAATGATATTGGCACCCGCCTTGGCGAAGTCAGGAATAATACGATCTACCGGCTCGACCATCAGATGCACATCGATAACCGCGTCCGTCAGGGGACGGATCGCGCTGCATACCAGTGGACCAATAGTAAGATTGGGCACGTAGTGATTATCCATCACATCGAAGTGAATAAAATCCGCGCCGGAATCGATAACAGCGGTAATCTCCTCGCCCAACTTGGCAAAGTTTGCAGAAAGAATGCTCGGGGCGATGCGATAATTAGCCATGGAGGGCTTCCTTGTAAACAAAAAACTGGATTTTAACCGTAAATGGTGGCTTGACGCTAACAGCTTCAGCCGTTAAACCCCATCTCTCCTCAAATTTCGTCAGCCGGACAATTTTATAACGCGTCACGCTTGCCGTCAGGTGAAAAATAGTGTGCAATGCGGATATGGCTGAAAGCACAAAATACGAAGTTATGGTAAAGGTCCTCACGACCTATCTTCCGGAGCAATCGGACGAGGCGCTCGATCGGTATGTGTTCGCCTATACAATCGTCCTATCCAATACCGGCACGGTCCCGGCACAGCTAATAAGCCGCCATTGGATTATTGCGGATGGGGGCGGCGGTGTGCAGGAAGTGCGGGGTCTCGGCGTAGTAGGTGAGCAACCGCTGCTGAAGCCCGGCGACAGCTTTGAGTATACGAGCGGCACTGCCATTTCGACGCCGGTTGGGTCGATGAAAGGGAGTTATCAGATGGTGGCTGAAGACGGCCTTCGTTTCGACGCACCGATTCCGGAATTTATCCTGAGTGTGCCGAGGATATTGCATTAGATATCGGTGACCCAGCCTCGGCGAGCCTTAGCGCATGCGACGAGACGAGGCATTGTTCGGAAGCTCCCCATGCTCTACTGAAACCTGGAGCGAAATCAATGGTTATCCATATTTCTTTCGGCCGTATCTGCGGCGGCGATGCGCTTGTTTTGCTTCCGCCTCGCTGAGCGGCGCCGGGCTTTTCCCGGCGTAGGGATTATGTCCAGTCTTGAATTCCACCCGTAACGGCGTACCCTCGAGTTTGAAAGTCTCGCGAAACATATTTTCAAGATAACGTTGATAGGTTTGGGGCACATGATCGAGGGACCTGCCATGGATCACGATCAAAGGCGGATTCGAACCACCCTGATGCGCGTAACGCAGCTTTGGACGAGACATGCCTGCACGCGGCGGTGGCTGCCTCTCTACCGCCGCCATCAGGACACGGGTGAGTTTGGGGGTGGATAGCTGCGCCATCGCGGCGGCATAGGCGGCGTCAATGGATGGGAGTAATCCTTTTAAACCGGTGCCACGCAATGCCGAGATGTAGTGGAACTTCGCGAAACTCACCAGGAAAGGCAGTTTTCGGGCGATTTCGCTCTTGATAGTGTCGCGTTGATGCTCGCCCAGGCCATCCCACTTGTTGATTGCCAGCACCAGCGCGCGGCCCGCCTCCAGAATAAACCCGGCGATGTGTGCATCCTGGTCAGAAATTTCGCTGCTCGCGTCGAGGACCAGTACGACCACGTTGGCATCTTCTACCGCTTGCAGGGTTTTCACTACCGAAAACTTCTCTACCGCCTCAAGCACTTTGCCGCGACGGCGCAAACCGGCGGTGTCGATCAGCGTATACGTGCGGCCGTTACGGTCGAAATCGATATAGATGCTGTTACGCGTCGTACCCGGCTGATCGAAAGCGATGACGCGCTCCTCCCCCAGCATTGTATTCACCAGCGTTGATTTCCCGACGTTGGGGCGCCCGACAATGGCGATTTTCGGATGCTTGTCTTTTGTTTCGTCATCTTGCGGCGGGGGAAAATGCAGCAGAGCCAGTTCAACCAGATCATTTACATTGTCGCCGTGGATGGCGGAAATGGCGCACGGATCTCCCACACCCAGTTCGTGAAACTCGGCGGTAACGACGGAAGACGCCATGCCTTCGGTTTTATTTACCACCAGTATGACTTTGCGCCCCGTTTTGCGCAGCTGCTCCGCAATGATTCTATCTTGCGGCGCCAGGCCCAGCCTGCCGTCGACGATGAACAGGACCATGTCAGCCTCATCGATCGCCTGTCGCGTCTGCTTGGCCATTTCATGCAGGATGCCTTCCGTCGCCATTGGCTCGAAACCACCTGTATCGACAACGAGATAAGGCTTATCCCCCAGTCTACCGTGGCCATAGTGGCGATCTCGCGTCAATCCCGGAATATCCGCCACGATCGCGTCGCGACTACGGGTCAAGCGGTTGAAGAGCGTTGATTTCCCGACATTGGGGCGGCCGACCAGCACAAGAGTAGGTTTCATGATAGTAATTTTCCGAAAAAAGCCGATTCCTTATCCCTTTCACGCTTCTTCTGTAAAAGGGGTTTTTCCCGGATTTCCACTCCTGCTCGTTGATTGTAATTCACTGACTACGGCGTACAGAATGGAAGCAGTGCGCAGATAAACTGGCTTTGCGGTGATCGCAGTATCGAAGATGACTGACCGGGCAACCGGGGTGGCGCCGCCATCGATTCTGTGCCGAATGCATAAATTCCACCTTTCAGGGTCTGGACCGCAAAACCATGAGGTAGTGGCACCGGACGAGTAACGATGGCGCCCTCGTCAGTGAGGGATCGCGCAACGATGGCGCCGTTGTCATTCCTGATGAGATTCACATATCCTAACGAATCTCCCACTACGATGCGAGCCTCGCGAACGAGCGGTGGAGACAATCGGATTCCATCCAGTAGACTCTGCGTCCAGATGCGGGTGCCGTCCGTTTTATCGTAAGCCACCAGCGCGCCCCTATTCTCGCTTACGTAAAGGTAATGGCTATCCATGGCGAGGCCGGCGTTGCTTGATACATCTTGTGCCCAAATCTGATTGCCGGTCGTAATTTCGAAGCACGCAACACGGCCCTGATAGGCGACAGCACATACCTGCTTCTCATCCATTACCGGCAAACTGGTGACATCGGCGATCCGCTCCAGCTCGGACGCGCCTTTTGGTCGTGCCACAGCTGCTTCCCAGGTTACACTGCCGGTGGACGAATTTATCGCCACAAGCTTACCTCCCGGGAAACCGGCATAGACGGTGTCATGCGAGATCAGGACGCCCGCAAAACTTCGCACGGTCAACGATGGGGTGGCGCCCTGGTAAATCCACTTGCGCTTGCCGCTGCTCGCCTCCAGGCTGAAGATTCTGCCGTCTCCCGTACGAATCACTACCATACCGTTTGCCGCATGCGGTGGGCTTAGCACCTCGGTGGATACCTGTGCCTTCCATAGCCGATTACCGCTTTTCTCATCGAACGCCAAAACTTCGCCTTTGAAGGTTCCAACCAGCAACAGGCCTTCACCCGTGCCAACGCCGCCCGACAATTTGTGTTTCGTATCGATAACGCCCGACGCTTTGCCCGTCGTCGCATTAAAACGCACGAGAAGACCATTCGTGCTGGCTACATATACCGTGCCGTTCTCGAATACCGGCAGAAATACCGCCGCCTGGCCTTCCTCGACGCCAGCCTTCCATAACGTGCGAGCGGGCGGAATGACCTCCAACTGAGCAATCTGCTCCGGACTCATCTGAGGCGCCTTGCCAACGAACATTTCGGTGAAGCCGGAAATATCGATATCCGCCAGGCTGCTTGCCAGCTCACGACCCATATCTATCATGCCGGCGCATCCCGAAAGCACGAATGTCGACGTCAGCAGCAGAAAACACCGCCGAATGGCGTCAGCCATTCTGGCGCACCTCTGAATGAGTCTTCCGGGAAGCGCTACCATGGGTATCAATTTGCTTGAAGACATTTTTGAGATTTACAATAAAAAATGATTGCGCGTCGACGGTGGCTCGGCCATCATTTTCTTGAGGGGTCAGAATGTGCCATCGACGCCTCGTCTCCGATGATTTGTTCTGATTTTATTGAAAGCTCAAATTACTTGCGGATTTCACAAAGCGTCCAGTTTCATTTGAACGATATTGTGATACGTGCCTTGCCTGCCCATCTTGTCGATTGCCATTTGATAAGCGGCACGTGCTTCGGCGACTTTGCCTGCATTGGCGAGCAGATCGCCTTTAAGATCGGCATAGAGTCCATCAAAAGATTCGCCGTGCCCGGCCTCCAGCAGACGCAGGCCGTCATCGTATTTTTTCTCATCCAGCAGGATGCCTGCCAACCGCAGCCGCACCAGGTCTTTCAATTCCTCTTCCTTGGAATTATCCAGTACCCACTGCAGACGGCTTTTTGCATTTTGCAAATCGCCGGCGTCCAGGCTGGCCTGCGCGGAGATCAGCGCTGCGCGAGAGGCATAGCCGCTGCTGGCAAACCCCGCCATTACCAAACCAGCCGCATCGCTGATTTTCCTGGCATCCCCACTCCCCCGAACCTGCAGCAGCGAATCGTACAATTCCACCGCCTGGTCAGCCTGTTGCCCCTGGTAGTAATTCCACGCCTGCACGCCCGCTATGCTCGCGATAAAAACGGCTATTACCACGATTACCTGCGTGCCGTATACGCGCCACCACGTCTTCAGTTCCTCTATGTTCTCTTGTTCTTCCGGATCATATGTTGCCATTTAGCTTCCCGAATTAGTAATTTGCTTTCTTGATTTCTGCTTTCCCATCAATTTCCTTTGAGCAGGTCCGCTGCTTCCGCGAGCCCGACCCTCACCTGCTCAGCCGCTTCGCGCAGCGGTTTGATGCTTATTTCGCCGGCTTGCGCTTCCTCGTCACCAATGATGATGGCAAAACGCGCCCCGCTGGCATCCGCTTTTCTCATCTGGACTTTGAAGCTGCCCTCTCCGCAATGCAAAATTGCCCTGAGCCCTCTGTCCCGTAAGTACCTGACGGTTTTCCAGGCAAAGTCATCTGCAATTTCGCCACGATGTATCACGTAAGCATCCGGTACGGAATGCGGTATGTCGTCCGCACTTTCCATCGATATCAACGCCAGCACGCGCTCCACCCCCAGTGCGAAACCGCACGCCGGTGCCGCCGAAGCGGCCCTTCCGCCGATCTGTTCCACCAGTCCGTCATAACGTCCGCCGGCACATACTGCGCCTTGTGCACCAAGCTTGCCGGTTATCCACTCGAACACGGTACGGTTGTAATAATCCAGGCCCCTCACCAGCCTCGGATTGATCTCGAAATCGACTCCCTCATCGCGCAGCAGTCGCTGCAACCCCTCGAAATGCGCCAGTGAATCCTCGTCCAGATCATCCAGTAATCGCGGCGCGCCGTCGATAACTTCTCTCATTTCGGCATTCTTGCTGTCGAGTATCCGCAACGGATTGCTATGCAACCGCCTGCGGGCATCGTCATCGAGCTTGCCCAGATGCCGCTCCAGGTATCCGATCAATCGAGACCTGTGCACGGCGCGGGATGCGGTGCTGCCAAGCGTGCCGATTTCCAGGCGCAGATTGGAAATACCCAATCTTTTCCATAATTCCGCGCACATGATTATGAGCTCGGCATCGATATCCGGACCGGCATAACCCAACGCTTCGACGCCGACCTGATGGAATTGCCGGTAACGGCCTTTTTGAGGACGC
>CAJDVB010000005.1_pt1 | contig 14275 bp, 11 predicted proteins | sample 7391231 | NCBI WGS metagenome assembly CAJDVB01 (sample SAMEA7055679, study PRJEB34461) | soil metagenome | biome: terrestrial ecosystem; feature: Peninsula; material: soil | place: Antarctica | collected 2016
GCATGTCTCCCCTTAAGGCCGTAACACGCATTCACGATCTCCACGTAAAGCCCGGCGCCGAGCATATCCTCGACATCCGCCTCCTGCTGGCCTGCCGAGGCGCCCATCGTAAAAATATGCGCATCGCGCAAGGTATTCCATCGGCGCAGATCTTCGACCTTCTCATGGTCTGATGCAAAATCCGTCAGCACCGCAACATGCAACCGATTGCCGCCAAAAAAGCTCATGAAAGCACTAACTTTCTCGATGCCGCCGGCCGGGCAGATAGTCCAACGCGGGTCGAGCGGTATGCGCTTATGAGAGCGCAATACTTCCGACATGGCCCGCAAAAAGAGGAGGTCGGATGGTCTCGTCACCAGCAATGTATGTTCACCGACGAACAGCGATTGGGTCATCTCGTAACCCAGCGCGCTCTGCAATGGAAACAGCGTATCCGGGTCGGTACTGAGCACATCGCTGCCGACTTTGGTGCCTCGAACTTCCGGCTGCCCATCCTCATGATAAACAACCATGTCCTCAACAGTGCGCACTGAGCGAAGGTTATCGGACGGCACCATGAATGGCGAATGCGTTGTGTAGATGACCTGATGGTCAGGCGCAAGACGCTCCCGGAAGTAGCGCAGAAGGTCGGCCTGCGCCTTGCCATGCAGGCTCAGCCCCGGTTCGTCCAGCAACAATATCATCCTTTGCTGGCGTTGCTTCTTCATCTGAGAGAACAGCACAAGAAAGGAGAAGAACCAGACAAAGCCCGTGCTGCGATCGTCGAATGGAACCGTCACATTGTGAAGTTCATTCAGGATACGAGTCCGGAAGATGTGGCCGCTATTGAAGGGAGGCGGGTCGCCCGGCAGAGCATGGTCCAGCCGGAAAATTATCTTGAGGAACTTGTTCTGACTCCAGTAACGGAACATCTCAGCGGAAATCTTGTTGGAGGCGCTTTCGAAGCGTGAAACCAGGCTCTCGAAATCCTGAATGGAGGCAACTTGTGCAACCGTGGTGGAAGCCATTTTGCAGAGCGCAATGAACACCTGGTCCGCCGCTTCAAGCGTATTGCTCGATTCCCTCTGCTGAATCTGCTCAAGGCTGACCTGACCTTTCATCAGTTGGTACTGAGAGAACAGCATGAATCCCGGCAGGTCCAGGAGTTTTACAATAGCCTGGGAAACCGAGGCGTCGGGAAAATCAAGGTCAATTTTCTGAATGCATTGCCATCTACCAGGTGATGATTCATGAAGTGATTCCGTTTTTGCCTTCAGTTCCGCAATTGTTTGAACTGAACCGATATGCGCTTTCTCATCATCATGGAGACTGCTGGTATCAATAAAATGTTGAACGATGGCTGCTTCGTCGAACCTGACTGTCCAGCGGATTACATTGCCATAGTCCTTTTTTACCACGATTTCGTCGCTCTGCAATGCTCCAGCGCCGAACGCATTTGCGATAGCCTGTTTTTCGGGAGGTTCGATCGTCCACCATGTCGTGATTACATCCGCATCTTCGCCGTCATGGCGTTCTTCGTAGTCCGACAAGTGGCGTCGTGGGTAGTCTATTTGCCACTGGAAACCCGCATCCCGGAAGATAGGATTGAGTCGATAGAGTGCCGTCAGCAGCGTTGTCTTGCCCGATTCATTCTTACCGACCAGGCAGGTTATATGCTCATCAAGGCTGAACTCCCCGGAATCCTCGATACTTCGAAAATTCTGAATTCGCGCACGCACCAATTTCATGTAAGCTCCTCTACTTTAGCGACAATTGTAGACACATACGCGCGGTTAGTCAGCAATGGATTTACGGTGCCATATGCGCACATGGGCTTGTAGCCCGCGCGGTCAACGTAATTTACGTGACTCCTGAGAAGCGGATTTGGCTGCTACTGTGAAATTTCAGATTTCCTGAAACGAAAATACAGCAGGCGAATCAATCAAACTGATGAATATCGTAATGGGAATGCCTGCTTCGCAACTCTTCAGTGAACCGGCGGCATTGCAGCCTATGAACAGATTTAAAAGATACGAAAAATCCGTTAAGCGCGGCCGGCATGGCCTTTAGCGAGATCGAACTCAAACGCTGCGAGAAGGCGCTTGCACAGTTTATGGAGCGCCGGCGACCACCGGTTCATATTCGTGATCAGCTCGATATCTCATACCGCATCACCGGCCACAGCGTGGAAATCTTTGAGGTTCGGCCTGATTGGCAAAACCCGGCGCTGAAGACGGAATTGCCGATGGCCAAAGCTACGTACGTACGAACCCGGAATCATTGGAAGGTGTTCTGGATGCGCCAAGATCTCAAGTGGCACAGCTACGAGCCAAATTGTGTATTCAAAACGCTTGCGGCTCTTCTTGACGTCGTTGATAGCGATGAGTACGGTTGTTTTTTCGGCTGATATCAGATAACTGTGCAGCCATCACCTGCTGACGCCCTTATTCGAAAGGCGCCGCTTATTAGATCAACTCCGTTGCGGTTTACCATATATTAATTGTCATTTTTTAACAGACCGGTTTGAATTACCTTGTCTATTATTCTCAAGGGAATTACATCATGCTAAATAAACTGTTTCTTCATGCCGCGCTCGCTTTAACCGGGCTGGCCCTGGCGTTCCCTGCGGCCGCGCATTACATCTGGATCGAACAGGACAAGTCACATCATGCGCGGCTTTATTTCGGTGAATACCAGGAACAGGAAAGAGAGATGAGCCCCGGCAGGCTTGATGAGATAAAGGGGCCACAGGCTTGGGTGCTCGACGCCAGCGGGAAGCGGAACGAAATTAAAGTGGTACGAAAGGAGACCCACTTCGATCTTGGCGTGATTTCGGATCGTAACTCGCCGATCATCGCCGAGGAGCTTGCCTATGAAGTCAAGGATTGGACCAAACACGGTATCGGTATCGTGAAGCCGATGTTTTACACACGCCTCAGCTCGCTGCTGGGGCGCTCGGCCGCCAAACCCGAACTCGTGCTGGATATACTGCCGGAGAATGGATCACCTAAAGCATTCACGGTTTACTTCCGGAATGCACCGCTGGCAAAAGCCAAAGTCATGGTCTACGCTCCTAATTTCTGGATGCAGGAACACCCGACTGACGAAAACGGCAAGGTAAACATAACAACGCCCTGGCCCGGCCAATACGTACTGGAAGTCATATACCTGGAAAGGCAGCCAGGAGAATTTCAAGGGAATGAATTTGAAGCGTTTCGCCATCGTGCGACGCTGACATTCGATATCCCGGCAGGGCCGCATGAAAACAAGGCAAGTAACGATAAATAAAGATCACTGAAGATCACTGAAGATAATAAATAAAAACGGACCGGGGGGTAGTCAGCTTAACCCGATCTGTTTTCTCTTTCCCCTCTAACGCTGTCCCTTCGGAACCTTCCCGTTCAGCACCAGGCTGATCGATTTTTGGATCAGCGTTTGGTAACGGCTCAACCGCCTTTTTACAGTCTCACACAGTTCGCGCTGACAGCAGAAGCTGGATGGCGCCGCCGCGCTATTGGCGAACTCGTTGATGGCGAGCTAGTACTAGAGTCCAATTGCCTATGCGCATCAAGCTCGTAAGATGTGCGCTTGCGACTGCCAGTGTGCGTACATCACGCTCACGTACGGCAAGTACAATTCTGGAGGCGGATAATCATGCGTCAAACTATTGGCTGGGCGGCTTCATGGGCACTTTACTATCTAAGCGGCTATGTGGACCTCGCCAGAGCACGTTATAAGGCAAAATGGCTTTCCTCCCTGTATTTAAAACTGTTGAACGCGTCCGATGACATGCAGACCTGGGGAGGTGGCGGCGGCACCTGGGTTTATCTCACGTCCGGCGAAAACAAACGCGGCACCTATCCATCAGCTACTTATGGTAAACGCAACCGCTTTAAGCCTCGGTAAACTACTAACCACTTTTCATGGGTATTCAAGATCAATGCGCAGTGGCCCCGGCGTGTGCCCGGTCACGAACAGAAGGAAGCGGGTTACAAAGGATATGGACGCCTCTGATGACGCGTTTCTACGGGTGTGTTCGCCCTCGAGATTCTGACATCTTTGCGAATAGTTGCTATATTGCGGTCTTTAACGCAATGTCACACAGGCGAATTTTCGCTGCCCTGTCTAAAGCACGATTGCACGATTCGCATTCATGAGGAACGTTATCGATGGGAACGACAATGAAGTTCGATTCAATCATGGATCTGGGGCGCGTCATTAAAATATTTCTTGCTGCGGCGTTCCTGAGCATTGGATGTTTGGCCGGTGTTTCAGATGCGCAGGCTGGCGAAACATCCTATGGAATCACTCTCACGCCCGTCACGGCGGAAGTGCTTCCGAATGATCCAGGGCAGACATTGACAGCAGTCATCGTCAACTTGGCGCCTGACGCCAGAAGCGCCAGCCATCGCCATGCAGGTATCGTTTTTGTCTATGTGCTTGAAGGTATCGTTCGTTCACAGCTCGACAGCGGTGAGCTGATAGAGTATCGCGCTGGCCAAAGCTGGAGCGAACCGCCCGGGACCGTGCATTCATTCATGGAAAATCCCAGCGGGACGCTACCCGCGCGCCTACTCGCCACGATCATCGCTCCGACAGGCGCACAACTGACCACCTACGACAAATAGCCCAACCGGGACTGCCAGCGTCAATCCGCTCGTGCCGAGACTATCCGGCATTATCCGGCGTGCCACGCTGATTCTCCACACCAAACCCCGCCGCGAGATCGCTGAGGAGTGACCGGTATGCAAGGTTCTTGTACTCGACCGCGTCGATATTCACCGACTCCCACGATGCGGACCACTCTGCAAATGTCGTGTTATCGGGTTCGTGTCCAAGAAGTCAGCCTCCCAGAATTTTAGATGCCGCCTGGTTTATAGCTGGGGTTTATTCATAACGTAGTGAAGCTCATCGGGCAGTTTTGCGCTGTCATGAACCAGGTCGGTTATGGGATAGAAGTAGGTGCAATAATCGACGACGCCGAAAAAGCCTTCATAGCATTTTCCGGGAAAAAGGGTACGTAGCTTAGGGATGTTTAACGACGGCGTGTGGGTGATAAAAAAGCTGCGAACGTTCATTCATGAAGATCCATTCGAAGTCCCGATCAACGGCGAATCAATGGGGATGACAGAGCTTTTATCCTATGCGAAACGAGTATCCAATACAGGCCGTTTCCTCAGGTTCTTGTCATCTACTCTTCCGGTTACCTGCGGCTTAAAGCCGGGGCTGATCCCACGCCGCCGCTGCCGCTCGGTCAGAGCCTGGTCCTCGGCCCTTCAATCTCCGGCACATCGGCTTCATGTCCGGGAAAGACTTTATTCTTTCATCCCCAATTAAAGCGTGTTGCCATTGACACGTCCCAGCTCAATCATTTCATGCATGATCAGCATCGCCGCTTGGTAGCAAACTACTTTCGCAAGCATGGGTGTTACTTCATTTCTTTCTATAGAAAACAAACCCCATCATCAAGACGGGGTTGTTCGAAGCACAGCTAAACCCAGTTAAGTCTTGTCTTGCGACGCGCAGCGAAACCAAGCAGACACAGGCCCGCCAGCATCAAGGCATAAGATGATGGCTCCGGAACAGCAGCCGCAATGGTCGGTTCGGCGAAGACGAAATCATCGGTGACGGCAAGATCAGTGCCACCAACAAGATTTTCCCCACCAAACGACTGGAAGCTGGTACCGTCGAAATTGAACAGGGTATTGGTTCCGACGGTCAAATTGACGTCAGTCACAACAGGACTATCGAACAGCACGCCAACAAACTGAGGCTCACCGCTTGCGCCGGTGGGCACTGCGAATGTGCCGAGGCTGACCTCGTGCCCGCTGGCGTCATGACCGAAGTATTCAATGTTGCTGCTTCCTGCTTTTTCCACATCGATAAAAATTGCACCGAAACCACGCGTGCCTGCCGCCGTCGCAGTACCGGGAATGGTGAAGCTTTGACCGATGAAACGATCGTCGAACTGGTACGGGGTCTCATCCTGCATGACGAAGGTATTGTTCGGGCTAAAGGCAGGGAATTGCCCGGTGGTACCCGGGTTAACGCTGGCAAAGCCGTCGCCGCTCACTGCATAGGGGTCTTCGAATAATGCCCCTTGGGCCTGAAAACGGTCGACGGGGATAATGACCGTATGGCCGGGGTCGACCACCTGCGTATTCGGGTTCGCGTCAGTGCCATCAAGCCGGACACCATCCCAGTTGATTTCCCGGCGGCCACTCGCTTCGGGTCCAGCGATATTCTTGACCCCACCGATGGCTGCGCGGAAAGCATCGAGGGCAGTGGAGGCGTCAGCGCCCGATCCGCTATAGATAGTGGGCGGGGCGGACAACGCGGACGGAATGTAAAGACTGGCAGTAGCAGCCATTGCTCCGGCTATCATCTTAATTGTGTGCATGATAAAACTCCTTTTCGTTCTCTTAAGAAAGCCGTTTATGAATATTCACGAAAAAGGCGCCGAACTTTTCCAGAGCTTTTTATATGTATAGCACTCCATACTCTGAAAGCAAGAGAAATTGCCACATGGTTTGAAAAGGTTTGAAAAAAATCTTCTGGATCATGCGAGCAAACGCCGAGATTGAGACCGAATTCGCCGCGAGGCGTGCAGTGCCGCAAAACAGGCGTGAGGTTATCTGGACGCCGGAAGCGCAGCAGGATCGCGACGACATACGGAATTACATCGCAACCGACAACCCGAAGATTGCTTTGGAGTTTCTCCGTTTCCTGGCCTCGGCAACTGCGAACGCGTAGGATAGGTGGCGACCTTGCGACACATCGGCAATCTGCGAGATACCGATGTACGCGGAGACTTTTTCCGGGTGCAAAGTAGTATAGATCGTCCCGAGTACCGTACCCGACGAATGGCCGAGCAATACGATTATCCTTTCAAAACGCTGCCTGACCATTTCCACGGCCTCGTCGAGATCGCGCACGAACTGGGCGGTGGTCATGAACGCCGGCGGAATGTCGAGATGGAACGAGCCTCCAGTGCCACGCCGTTCCCAATAAAAGACCAGAAAATGATTCTTACGGGCCGAATTATAGTGACGAAAGAGTGATGATTCGCTAGTGCCCGGTCCGCCATGCAGGAGAATCAGCGGTCTCTGGTTCGCCTTGGGCACCGATGAGACCAATCTGATCGACCTCGTCAGGTTTGGGCAAGGCAACCGCTTTTCCCTGGTACAGCTTGAGGACGAATTTCCTGGCTCAATCTGAGCGAGCGCTACCTGTCCTTTGATGTTCCGGTGTTCTTTCTGCTGGGACGCTATGATCGGCATGTTCCCGCCACCTTGGCCGAACAAAATTTCGCCAGGATCAAGGCACCCTTCAAGTGTCTCGTGTGGTTCGAACAGTCAGCGCATAATCCACCTTTCGAAGAGCCGGTGAAGTTCAACCAGATATTGATCGAGCAGGTATTGCCCTTATCGGAACCGACTCGCCATTAGTAGTTTTGATGGGTTGCGCTGCGCTCCACCCATCCTACCCAACTCACACACCCGTCAAGCGGAGAATGGTGCATAGGCATATATTGCAATAATGATCCATTCGGCTACATTACGTTATTGCGCCACGAAACAGCGTCGGGTGTAGATTTAATAGGGTGTAGATTTAATATACTGGATCAACACAGGCAACGGCCGATCTACAAGTTGCACGGGGTCAACAGGTACTTTTTCAATGAAAGGAAAAATCATGCCTTATTTTGATCAGAGCAAACGCCGCAAATCCGAAGGTCCTCCGTTCGTAAGCGAAACAGAAAACCTTATGGCTACTACTGCTTTGCGCCAAAGCGCCGCTTCGCCTGCTCACAGTAGCGCTGGCCCAAGCGCCATGCAGACTCAATGCCAGAGCGAGCACGACCGCGAAGTCCCGGAAGTGGATCTGCTCTCCCCGTTGACCATTCGCAGCGTTACCTTTCGCAACCGGATAGCGATGTCACCCATGTGCATGTATTCGGCGCAGGATGGTTTTGCCAATGATTTCCACCTGGTTCATCTTGGCAGCCGGGCGATAGGTGGCGTTGGGCTTGTGATGGTGGAAGCTACGGCCGTTACCGCCGAGGGACGCATTTCGCCGGGTGATATGGGAATCTGGAAAGATGATCATATCGAACCTTTGGCTCGGATCGCAAGGTTCGTTGAGGCACAAGGCGCGGTTCCCGGTATACAGCTCGCTCACGCCGGGCGCAAGGGCAGTTGCGATGCCCCATGGACTGGTGGAAACAGCCTGAAAACGGCTGCTGAAGGTGGCTGGCCGGTTATCGGTCCCAGCCCCCTGCCCTTCGATACAGGAGACCCGGTTCCAGCACCCATGTCTGAAGCGGATATCGAGCATTGCGTCGATGCCTGGGAATCGGCGGCGCGACGCGCGCTCAAAGCGGGCTTCAGAGTGATCGAGCTGCACGCTGCTCACGGTTACCTGATGCATGAATTTCTGTCTCCTATCAGCAACCATCGCACGGATGAATATGGCGGCAGCCTGGAAAACCGCATGCGGCTGTTGCTGCGGGTCGCGGGGCGGCTGCGCGAAGTTATCCCTCAGGAGTTACCTTTCTTCGTACGCATCTCGGCAACCGACTGGGCGGATGGAGGCTGGGATATCGAGCAATCCGTCGTTCTTTGCAGAGAACTCAAGGCGCTCGGGGCGGATCTAATCGATATCTCCTCCGGTGGAACGACGCCCGATGCGAAGATTCCTGTCGCGAGAGGCTACCAGGTTCCGTTTGCCGGCCGTATCCGCGACGAAGCGGAAATCCGGACCGGCGGCGTGGGCCTGATTACCGACTCGCAATACGCGGATGAAATCATTACTAGTGGCCAGGCAGATCTCGTCTTTATCGGGCGGGAATTATTGCGGGAACCGTACTGGGCCATCAAGGCGCAACACGCAATGGGAGTGGAACCTGCTTGGCCGATCCCCTACGGCTATGCTGTCAAGCGGCGAGCGAAATAAGAAGAGCGTATACAGGAGCCATCAATAAAGTTGGGCTCGGTTGAAAGGATGACCCAGCCATCCTGGCCCAAGGCAGGCAAAAAGGATTCCCATCAATAAAACCAGTTAGTCATCCGGAGGAAACAATATGAACGAAAATACAAAACCGCGCCTGGTCGGCATCAACCATATTGCACTCGAAGTCGGGAATATAGATGAGGCGCTGTCCTTCTATGGCCGTATCTTCAACTTCGAATTGCGCGGCCGCGGCCAGAGATCAGCTTTCATCGACATGGGTGACCAGTTCATCGCATTAAGCGAAGGTCGAACGCAGGGTGCGGACGATGAAAGGCATTTCGGTCTCGTGGTCGATGATCGATCCCGGGTGCGTGAACTGGCAAAAGCATCGGGCGCAAAAATTCTGGAAGGCGGCTTTCTGGATTTTCTCGACCCGTGGGGCAATCGCATTCAGGTGGTCGAATACCGCGATCTGCAATTCACAAAGACACCGGCGGTACTGAAATTCATGGGGCTGAACCTGGACAAAAGCGAAGAGGCAAAAGCTGAACTGCGCAAAAAAGGGATCGAACCGTAAGGGCCGCGCAGTTCGCCTTATTGGTACATTGTGCTAGCCAGTCCAGACAGGTGGATAATCTTCATCACGAAAAAGCAGACTTGACGATTACTGCCGCGTTGGCTAATGTGGAAGGGCGTGTCAGGCAACATAAGACGGACGCCGTGACATTGCATGGCTCCAGGTATTGAAATTAGAATCGACTCCCGGCAACCTCTAACTCGGGAACCAATCCGCAGGCGGCAACCTTAATTTGTATCTTTCCGCCATTTCATCGACATACCTGAATCAGATTTAGCTGAACAAGTAACAAAGTTTTGCATGAATCAATTCTTGAGGTGAAATTAAACGTAGAGAAGCGAACCGAAGGAGGCCTTCGATGGCGAGTACAGGCGAGACAAAAAAAAGAACGGCACTGGCGTATACGAGAAACCTGTTGGCCACACCATTAGCTGGAATGGCCACACTTCTATATGTCATGTGGCAATTGGTGGTGGAGCAGCAACTTTTCTTGCACACATTTCTTATTGAGCGAATAGGCAGGCGCGGGGTGGCGAAATTGCCCCTGGGATACGGCAATGTGCTTGCGCTGAAGAGCATTATGTTGTGTCAGCACCTGTCCGCTAATCCTGACATGTTGCGAGACGTCCGCCGGCGTAGAGAGCAGCGGATACTACGGCGATTGCAAAACCACGGAGTACCGCGCGGGCAAGTCCTGGCGATTTCGGAGTATGGGCCTGGCGAGATCGACCCGCACCGATTTTACCGTGAGCACGTCAAGCGGTCCATCCCGTGCGTTCTGCGCGGATTTGTGGAAAATGCCTCCACAGACTGGACACTTACAAGGCTCGCGGAACGATTCCCAGAAACCGTGGTGCAGGCTTTGGACAAGAGTACCAAGAAGATGGTCAATGCCTCCCTGCGTCAGGTCGCTGAGGATCGCCGCCGCAAGTTCATCCCGCAACAATTGCTGCTCGACCAAAACCCGACTTTTTATGAATATTTTGGTATCCCACGGTCACATGGATATTTTCCTGTCATGGGCCGGCCATCGAAACCCGTTCTGAGTTTTCTGATTCTCGGGCTGGGAGCGGGGTTAAACGCCAACTACCACTGTGAGGAAGGTCCGAATTGGTATATGGCCGTATCGGGGTCCAAACATTGGACATTGATCGAGTCGGAATACTCCTGGCTGTTGTACCCGGCGGCGCGTGGGAACGGCATGCGACGGTTTGCGGAATTCAGCGCCGATGAGCATGGCGAACCGAGCGATCGTGATGCCTATGCGCTGACGGAATATGCGCCGCGCTATGAATTCGACCTGCACCCGGGCGATGTTTTGTTTTTTCCGCCATGGATGTGGCACAAGACAATCAATCTGAATGAAGAGGGTCTTGGCATTACCTGCCGGTATACCGCGCCGACGGAGATTTCCAACCGGTATTTCCGCGGCCTGCAACTGCTTTCAGGGGGTTTCTGGAAAAGCTGCATTGAAGTCATCGGCTGCAGCATACGCGGTAATATCGCAGATCTGGCCGCCGACACGGCCCATAACGAGCAGGAATCCACTTTATACTGAGAAAACTCGCCTTCAGGTATGAAGAGTGGATTCGGTTACAGCTCTTGGTGAATCGAAATTGTTTCCGAGTCGTTCTGTCGCGCATAACATTTCGGCAAACTGAAGGTGCTCGGACATGTTGCCGCATCGGGTAACCAGCGCTTGCGCGACGGTCTTACGGAATTCCGCCATATTACCGATGGAAGCGAACTTTGGGTTTTACGTTTGCGCTTGTGCGTCCGTTCAAGCTTCTCGACCGTATCGAATCGGGTGGCCCCATCTTCTGCAAGACCACCGTCAGATTAATCAAATCTCTACAACAAATTAATCAGACCCGATCCGATCGATTATGCTGACAATCCGCAGTTACGCGTCCTGGGGAAACTGGACGCTGGGGCACCCTTTTACGGTACTGTCAATAGTGGTTGTGCTCGGCATTCTGGCCGGCTACTACACCGTCGACCAGATACGCATCGATACCGATACCAGCAAGCTGATCGCGCCCGATGCGCCTTTTCAGCAATACCGCCGTCTTCATGAGCAAGCTTTTTCCCAGGACTTGAGCACGCTGTTGCTGGTGGTCGAGTCGGATACGCCTGAACTGACCAAATCTGCCAGCAGAAAACTGCTTGGCCTTCTCCGCAACAATAGGGATCGCTTCAATTCGGCTTACATTCCCGATGACAGCGAATTTTTCCGCCAGAATGGCCTGCTTTATCTGGACACTGACGAGTTACAGGAGCTGTCCAACAACCTGTCGATCGCCCAGCCGTTTATCGGCAGAATTGCCCAGAAACCCGATCTGACTGGTTTTTTTTCTATTTTTGAGGATGCCCTGAAGGCCACGGATAAGTCGGCAGCAGACAAGACCCAGATTGTACCTATCGATTTGGCTTCGCTGGCCGACAAAATCGCATCTGTTTTGCATAAAACGATCAATGGGGGAAAAGTTTTGCTCTCCTGGGAATCATTGATTGCCGAGAAGAGAAGACACTCCAACAAGACGTTCATTATTGTTTCGCCCAAGCTTGATCACTCGCATATCCGTCCCGCCGAAAGTGCGATCCAGGCTATCCGCAAAGCCGCTGCGGATATTCAGGATCCCCGTCTGCCGGCTGTCAAAGTTTGGGTGACGGGCGAAATCGGCCTCGAAGATGATGAGCTTGCAGGCATCAGCACCGGCACCTTTACCGCCAGCGTTTTCTCCGTTGTCCTGGTGTTATTTATTTTACTGGTTGCTTACCGATCTATCTTGCTTACGGTAGCCACGTTGTTGACGCTGACTTTGGGCATGGTTTTCTGCGGCGCATTCGCAACCATCGCCGTCACAGAATTAAACCTGATTTCAATCGCTTTTGCAGTATCCAATATCGGCTTGGGCGTGGAATATGCGATTCATTTCTGCTTGCGCTACAAGGATAATTTGCGTGACGGTGCCGACAAAGAGCGGGCGCTACACGATACTATCATGACTGTGGGGCCGTCGCTGCTGCTGGCCGCCGGTACAACATCCATCGGGCTGTATGCTTTTATGCCGACTGATTACAAAGGCGTCGCCGAGCTTGGCCTGCTGGCAGGAACCAGTCTGTTTATTTGCCTGCTGATCACGTTGGTTACCTTACCTGCGCTGTTAAAAATCCTGCCGGCACCGGGGAAGTTCAGGTCGAAGGAAAATCGGCCTCAGATCTCAAACCTGTCAAAGCACCTGGCGGCCATACCGATCCGTTATGCCAAATCGATCTCCGTCGCCACCTTCATTTTGGCCTCGATTTCCATCATGTTGGCGCTTAATGTAAAAACCGATTTTAATCCGATCGATCTTCGCGACCCTGGTACCGAATCGGTTATCGCGTTCAAACAGTTAATGGAAGACGAGGAAACCACGCCACTGACCTTGGATGTCCTGACCAAAGATGGAAATAGCACCAAAATCCTGCAACAAAAGCTGTCGGCATTGGCTTCGGTTGGTAAAACCATTAGTCTTTTTGACCTTCAGCCCACAGACCAGGATGAAAAACTGGTCTTGATTGAAGACCTGGGGCTGATACTTGGCCCACAAGTGCAGCATTTCCCACAGCTAAAAACCGATGTCGACCCAGCGCCCGGCATCATCCATCTGATAGAAACCATTGACAAAGTGCTGCCTCAAAAAACCAACGTTCAGGATCGCGCACCGCTGACACGCCTTAAAAAGGAATTGCAGGAAATATTGATCCAGCTTGATGAACGGCAACAATCCAGCCGGACGATTTTCATTGAAAAAATCCAGACTGCGCTACTCGGCACATTACCGCAGGTCATGAAAGAACTATCAGTCAGTTTGGAACCCAGAAAAATCAGCCTGAACGACCTGCCTCCCGACATCCGGGACCGATGGCTCAGCAGGGACGGTTTGTACCGCATCCAGATTTTTCCAAAAAAAGACCTGAATGATCTGACCAATCTGAAAGAATTTATTACCGAGGTGCAATCGGTCGCACCGGAAACAACCGGCCTGCCCATAATATATTGGGAATCCATGAAGGTAGTGGTCGACGCTTTTCAGGAGGCTATCGTGATTGCCCTGATCGCCATCACGCTGGTTTTGCTCGCTATCCGGCGCAGTGTCATGGATACAATCCTGATCATGGCAACGCTCATACTGGCCGGGCTCTTTACCATGGCAAGCGCGGTTCTCACCAACACACCCATCAACTTTGCCAACATCATCGCCCTGCCGCTGTTATTGGGGCTGGGGGTTGATAACGGCATTCACATGCTCGTAAGATTACGCCATTCGCTTTCTGATTCTGAAGAGCAGAATATCTATAAGTCCAGCACCGCCCGAGCCATATTTTATGGGGCTCTGACCACTTCCTCCAGCTTTGGCGGATTGGCTTTCTCGCCGCATGCCGGTATCTCCAGCATGGGTTTGATCATTACCATAGGCATATTCTGGATCATGGTCTGCACATTTATTATCCTTCCTGCGCTTAGTAAACTGATATTAAGAAAGGTAACCAGCGACGACGTACTGGATAAAACAGTCGCACCTTAGCCCCACTCCCCTGGAAGGCAGCCGCCAGCAGGCTTACCCACAGACTCAGCCTCTTTACATGATCCTGAATCCGGCAGTTGACCGCTCATTTGCCAGCCCATTTTGTCAACTAAGCGCTATCACTGAAAAGGATTTTTCATACCTTGTGAGCTTCACCTTCCTGGTGAACTCGCTGCGGCGGATTGAACAGTAT
>CAJDVB010000006.1_pt1 | contig 13659 bp, 14 predicted proteins | sample 7391231 | NCBI WGS metagenome assembly CAJDVB01 (sample SAMEA7055679, study PRJEB34461) | soil metagenome | biome: terrestrial ecosystem; feature: Peninsula; material: soil | place: Antarctica | collected 2016
CATGAGCTTGCCGAACATATCCGTGGGGTTCTCGGTAATGCCGATATAGTTGCCGGCCGATTTGGACATTTTGTTGACGCCGTCCAACCCCTCGAGAAGCGGCATGGTGATAATACACTGCGGTAATTGTCCGAAATGCTTCTGTAATTCCCGGCCCATCAGCAAATTGAATTTCTGATCGGTGCCGCCCAGTTCGATATCCGCCTCAAGCGCAACTGAATCGTAACCCTGAATTAACGGATACAAAAATTCGTGAATAGCGATGGCCTTATTACTTCGATAGCGTTTGCCAAAATCTTCACGCTCCAGCATGCGCGCAACAGTATGTGTTGCCGCCAGTTTGATGAGATCGGCGGCATTGAGCTTATCCATCCAGCTGGAATTGAATACCACCTCGGTCTGCTCGGGCCTGAGTATGCGAAAGACCTGGTTTTGGTAGGATTTGGCATTCTCGGCCACTTGCTCGCGAGAAAGAACCGGGCGCGTCATATTCTTGCCACTGGGATCACCGATCATGCCGGTAAAATCACCAATCAGGAATAGGGCGCGGTGCCCTAAGTCCTGTAAATGGCGAATTTTGTTGAGCAGAACGGTATGACCCAGGTGCAGGTCCGGCGCTGTGGGATCAAACCCAGCCTTGACCCTGAGCGGGCGATTTAAAGCAAGCTTTTGCTCTAGTTCGTCTTCCGGCAGAATCTCGCTGCTACCACGCTTGATGATTTCCAGCTGTTCTGAAATTTGTGTCGTCACAGGAACGCCGGGAGTATATTACCTACAATTATCCGCTGCAAAACCCCAGTTGATCAGTTTATCCAGCACGGCATTAACATAATCCACACGACGATTCTGATAATCCAGATAGTAGGCGTGTTCCCACACGTCAATCGTCAATATGGGCTTTATTCCTTTGGTCAATGGCAGATCCGCATTGCCAGTCTTGCTGACCTGGAGCTTGTCGCCATCCTGTACCAGCCATGCCCAGCCGCTGCCAAACTGGGTTGTCGCCGCAGTCGCCAGTTCTTTCTTGCAAGCTTCCACGCTACCAAAAGATGCTTCGATTTTTTGCTTCAGCGCTGCTGGAGGTTCGCCGCCGCCTTTAGGCTTCAGGGAATTCCAGTAAAAAGTGTGATTCCAGACCTGTGCTGCGTTATTGAAAATTCCGGCTTTGTCCGCCTTGCCTGCCACCGAAGCAATGATCTCCTCCAGGGATAAATCCTCGAGCTCGGTCCCGGCTATCAGTTTGTTGAGGTTATCGACATAAGTCTTGTGATGCTTGCCATAGTGAAAACTCAGCGTATTTGCGGAAATGACGGGGTCCAACGCATTATCCGGATAGGGTAAAGGTGGCAGAACATGCGGCGCACTTCCAGTCTTTTGGTTGCTCATGATTTTTGCTCCTGTGTAGTGACATAAAATCCGATCCGTTCCCCTTTGCGAAATACCGAGCGGTAAATTATTTCCGGGAAATAAATAAAACCGATTGATACACTATTACTAAGATGACCTGAGAACAACGCATTCTGATTCAGTTCGCGGGACCATTTTGAACAATGACCGATCGAAAAGGGAAATCGAGGTTGGCTGCGGTATAGCTGGATCAGGCGGTGACACTTATAAGCAGTATATCCGAAATAAGCGGAAAATAGCGCACTGCTGTTCGACAGCATACGGAGTTGAAGCGTCAATAGATCAGTCCGCCGCCTCATTTTCCGGTCTGCCGACCCGATCATTAGCATCTTGCTGAGAGCAGGTAGAGATCTAATGCTTCATGCAGTCAATACTGTCCAAATCCGTTAACAAATGTGCAAGACGCCAGAATCAAATAGCGGGTGAAGCCAGCCGAAATCACGTCATGAGTGCAACTGAGGATATGTGGCGGAGGCCTGGGAAGGCGAATCATTCAGAGAGAGATCGAGCCAGGAATTGAAAAGCCTGAGCTTAAATGATGAGAAACTTTAACCCAGATAATCCATTAGGACGCGAGATGATGGCGAGGCAGGTTGCGAGACAGTTTTGCCGGTTGAGAGAAGTCCATAGCCTGGTCTGGACGCCGCGCAGGTAGCAAAAATGGCCGCAACCTAACCGCCAGCACTCGCGTCGGCTCGCAGAGCCGCCTAATGAATTATCCGGGTTAAATCAATGCGCGGTGTAAAAACGTCCGGAAATTACACCGCCATGAGCAGGTGGTTGCGATTACCTTACCTATGTTGGAGTGCGTCAAAAACCTGTTGCCTATAAGCGCTATGCGCCTTGGAGCTCAACCAGTTGCCTGTCGGGGTAGCGCTCTATCTGATATCTCAGCCACAGCCTGCCACCGATATGCAATGCCAGCATATCTGCATTGAACTGCAGATCCCGGTTTTTCATCTCATTGGTGGTTTCGCGAAAAAGTTGAAGCCACCGCTCAAATAATTCGGCGGTCAGGCCAGGCAGGGCCACGTGCTTGGGCATGGGGGCACCGCGAAAATGGCTCGTCCCGCGCAGCTTCATCGACCAGAAATTGATCATCTGCACAAAATGTGCATCCCAGTTGGTAACATGCGCTTCGAAAATCGGGCCCAGCAACGGGTCTTTTCTGGCTCTTCCGTAAAAGGCATGAACCAGCCGAGAAATTTCCTCTTCGGTACACAAGTCAGGATAGGGCGCTACAAACTCTGGTTGTGGCGTAGTCATAGTTAGTCAGGAAATAATAAATGTTATTACCGCGGGCAGCTATATGGCAGGGGTCTCCGCCTAGGGTTCCCGGGTAAAAATGGACGCGAGGATTGAAAATTGTAATCTCTTACTTTAGGCAGCATTCTATGTGACAAGTTTGCCTGAGTAAAGAGTCAATGCAGGTTTACCGCATTTTCAAAATGATTCTGGTCCGTTTAATTTAAAAAAACCGAGAACTGCAAAAACCAAAATCTAGAACACCCCATCCCTGGATACCCCGTCACACCTTAGCATTACCCGCAATGTTTGCAGTGCTTCCAACTGAATCTGGCGTACGCGCTCCCGTGTGAGATCGAGATTCGTCGCCAATTGTTCCAGTGTCTGGATTTCGTATCCATTAAGGCCGTAGCGCTTTTCAATGATGAGCCGTTGCTTTTCATTCAACCGGCTAAGCCATTCCTGAATGCGACATTTGATCTCGGACTGTTCCATCATATGGTCGGGGCCGGGATTGTTATCGTCGGCGATGGCATCACCAATGGATAATAATGGATCGACATCAAGCGGCGCATCCAATGACATCATGCTCATGTTCAAGGACAACATTCTTTGCACTTCCTTGACGGGACGTCCGAGTAAATGTGCTATATCCTCCGGTTTGGGCTCCTTTCCCGTATGCGCTTCCAGATGACGGGCGGCGTGTAAAATGATATTCAAGTCTTTGATGACGTGCACCGGCAAACGGATGGTTCGCGACTGATTCATGATGCACCGTTCGATGTTCTGCCGTATCCACCAGGTAGCGTACGTCGAAAAACGAAATCCACGCTCCGGGTCGAACTTGTCCAGTGCATGCATCATGCCCATATTTCCTTCTTCGATCAGGTCCAGTAATGCGACGCCATGTTTGGTATAGTGTTTTGCTATATTGACCACCAGACGCAGGTTACACTCGATCATTTTCTGACGCGCATCAAAATCATTCTGCCTGACCAGGCGTGTCAATCTCGCCTCTTCCTTCGCACTCAATAGCGCATTGTGTCCGATGTCATTGAAGTAGATCTGGGTGACGTCAGTCAGGAGGAAGTCGCTGGGAGGCTCGGCACACGCGCTGGAGGGCGCTTCGGAAATTTCAAGAGCATCATCGGGGTCCGCAGGATCCATTTTGTCAAAGGACTCTTCGTCGTCGGGATACTGTAGCTGATTCATCATGGGCTCATCCTGATATTCCGGGCAAATGCTTCAAGGGGTCAACCGGTTTTCCATTCTTGCGAATTTCAAAATGAAGTTTTACCAGACTCGCGTCGGAATTTCCCATCTCGGCGATCTTCTGGCCTTTTACTACTGTTTGTCCTTCTTTCACCAGAATTTTGCTGTTGTGAGCATAGGCGCTGAGGTAAGTATTGTTATGCTTGATAATGATAAGCTTGCCGTAACCGCGCAGTCCGGCACCGCTATAGACCACCTTGCCGCTGGCAGATGCGGTTACCGCCTGGCCGACATTGCCTGAAATATCGATCCCTTTGGAACTTTCCGAGAAAACGCCCAATATTTTGCCTCTGGTTGGCCAGATCCAGTCGACGCGGTCGCCGTCACTGAGGTCTTCCGCCGCTGGAGGTATTGGATTAATTTCGGTACCGGTATTCTTCTCGGTCATCGGGTCGGCTTTTACTGGCACCACCAAGGGAGGGGCGCCCGGTAAGCCTTTCAATTGTGCGACGGCCTGATCCGAATAAGGTAGTTTGAACCCCCTGGGTTCTGTTTTCAGCTTATCCGTGCTGGCTTGAGGTTTTGCTCCGTTTGGGGAGACGATGACAGGTGTGGTTACGACCGGGGATGGCAGCGTCGTTTCCCGGATGGGAAATAACGATGGTTGTGCCAGCAAAGAAGGCGAGGATAAGTAAAGCTGCTGTCCGACGTGAATGGCACCCGGATCCACAATATTATTCCATTCTGCCAAATTCTTCTGATCGATGCCATGGCTCAGCGCGATGCTGTACAGCGTGTCACCTTTTTTTATGATGTATGCATCAGGTCGCGGGATGAATACCTCGGAACCGGCGTTTTCCGGCTCTACCGTCGCGCGATCGACTACCGGTGCGCGATAAGGCGTAGATTCACAACCCATAACCAAAAGGCATAAGACGAAAAGCGGGCAATAGGCTGAAGAAAAAAAACTGCTCATACGAAATGAATGACGTCCCCTGAAAATTTCGCGGCACAATGCACCACTGTTCAAATGCTTCCGCCTGATCCTCGCACGTCTCATTCCGGTCTCTTATTTTGCGTCGTTTAACGTTTCCAGATTCCGGGCACTATCGGAACAAACCTGACCTCATCAAGCATTGTCTCAGTATAACCCTGCAAATTACGTTCGATAACGCACAGATACTGATCCTGGCTTCCCTTGGGAAAAACTATCCTTCCGCGAATCGCCAGCTGTTCAAGTAATGTTGATGGAATATGTGTAGTCGCAGCGGTAAAAATAATGCCGTCGAACGGTGCGGACTCAGGCAACCCGAGCAAGCCGTCAGCATGCTTCAGGCGGACATTGTTGAGGCGAAGTTGTCGCAAACGAGTGCGGGTGCGGGTAAGCAAGGGCCCGACTCTCTCGATGGAATAAACCTCCCGCACAAACTGCGCCAGTACAGCCGTCTGGTAGCCGCAGCCCGAGCCGATCTCAAGCACCTTGTCGATGCCTGAACCCGCGCGCAGCAGCTCACTCATGCGCGCTACGGTAAATGGACTCGAAATGGTCTGACCGAAATTGATAGGCAACGCCACATCGTCATAAGCACGGTTTGCCAGGACTTCCTCGACAAAGATGTGGCGGGGAACGACGCTCATTGCCGCCAGCACCACTTCATCAACGATGCCCCGCGCGCGCAGACGCTCGATCATGCGCGCACGAGTACGCGCCGACGTCATGCCGATACCGGAGTAGTGGGTGTTCAAATTAGCGATACCTTGAACAGGTGGTATTCAACCATGCACAATAACCGAAATGCTGTGCTGCTATTTCAACCACTCTTTTACGGCATCCAACTGCCCATATCGTGTCAAGTCAATTTGCAGCGGGGTCACCGATACACGGTTACGCTGAATGGCAAGAAAATCCGTGCCCTCTCCAGCATCCTGAGCAGGCCCGGCTGCGCCTACCCAGTAAACGGTATTCCCGCGCGGGCTCCGCGATTTGACCACGGGCTCCGCCTTATGCCGACGGCCAAGCCGGGTAACCTCCATGCCTTGTAATTCGTCGTACGGGATGTCGGGTACATTGATGTTCAGCAATACCGCCCCGTGAAGCTTGTCGTTTTGGAAACGCTGTACTACTTCAGTCGCTATACGTGCGGCGGTGGAGAAATTACCGGTGGAAAAACTGGCAAGGGAGATGGCAAGAGAAGGTATGCCCAGCAAGAAACCCTCGGTCGCAGCAGCTACGGTACCGGAATAAATCGTGTCGTCACCCATGTTGGCGCCATCATTTATCCCCGACACCACCATATCCGGCAATGTGTCGAGCATACCGGTGACAGCCAGATGCACACAATCCGTGGGCGTACCATTGACATAAAAAAATCCATTATGGGATTTGCGGAGGCTCAGGGGCCGATCGAGCGTAAGAGAGTTGCTGGCGCCACTCCGGTCGCGCTCCGGCGCAACCACGATGATATCTGCAATAACGGAAAGCGCTTCGGCGAGATAGGCGAGACCTGGCGCAAAATACCCATCGTCGTTACTGAGCAATATGCGCATTTGAACAGTTACCCAAGTAATTTTTTTGCTTAGCGAGAGAAAAACATTCGCAAGCGGTGCTGATAAGCCCGCAATATGCGACAGAATCAATCAACCGTAAGCTTGATTGGTCGGGGCGAGAGGATTTGAACCTCCGACCACTTGCACCCCATGCAAGTACGCTACCAGGCTGCGCTACGCCCCGAACATGGAATTATAACAACAAGCCAAGAGGTTAGGAACCTTAGAAATTGCTATTGCTGCTTTATGACCCGTAGAGCGAGAGCGAAACTACAGAAATGGGTCAAGATTGAAGTAATGACACGACACTTTTGATTTCGTCTCTCAATAGCGCCAGATCGACTGAAGAGGGATGTGGCGCAATCGAATCGGAAACAGGAAGAACTGCCTCGACCATACCCTGCCCCAAACGGCTGCGAGCGCCATGAATCGTGAAACCGTGCTCGTAGAGCAACTCCCGGATGCGACGAATCAGCAGTACTTCATGGCGCTGATAATAGCGGCGGTTGCCGCGCCGCTTCACGGGCTTCAATTGTGTAAATTCCTGTTCCCAATACCGCAATACATGTGGCTTAACGCCACATAACTCGCTAACTTCGCCAATAGTGAAGTAACGCTTCGCCGGAATGGGCGGCAAAGCGTTGCTAGGCGTTACGTTTTCCATCGTGATTTTCTTCCACCATTGCCTTCAATTTCTGGCTGGCGTGAAAAGTGACTACTCTTCTGGCAGTAATGGGAATCTCTTCTCCTGTCTTGGGGTTGCGACCAGGACGTTGCGGCTTGTCGCGTAGCTGGAAATTGCCGAAGCCGGAAAGCTTGACGCCATCGCCATTTTGCAGAGCGACGCGAACCTCCTCGTAAAAGGATTCCACCATGTCTTTGGCTTCGCGTTTGTTGAGCCCGACTTTTTCAAAAAGCAAATCCGCCAGCTCGGCCTTTGTTAAGGTCATAGTCTCCCTCACCTGTTTAGTTACTTTCAAACCTGGTAGCCTCTGAATAATTTCCGGGGAGCATTCAGTTGCCGCTGAGTTGGCAAAACAGAAGATCACAAGACGCCATGGTTACCTGAGCCTATGGCCTGCAGGCACAATATCGAGTATTCGATTCACTGACGCAGGCGTCGGACGACTCGGCACTATATGGGGTGGCGAAGCCGAATCATTCGCGCTCCGCCTCCGGCCATCATCTCTCCACCTTGGGAACTCTACGAATTCGGTGCCACTGCGAATCACTATCGGTTCGCACAATAGCCCCCTGATAATTATTCTGCTTTAATCAGCTGCGGAGTTTTGCCCCGAACTGATTCTGCAAAACATTTATCAACTGTGCGACAACCCGATCTGCTTCCGCGTCGGTTAATGTTTTTTGAGTATCTTGTAATAACATACGGAATGCAAGACTTTTTTTGCCGTTTTCCATACCTTTGCCATGATACACATCAAACAGGGAAATTTCCGAAATAACAGGCAATTTCTCGGCGTGCATGCAGTCCAGCATTGCCTGAACGCGAACATCTTCCGGCACCACCACGGCGATATCCCGCCGTATGGGTGGATATTTTGAAATCTCCGCCGCTTTCGGCAGGGTTCGTGCCATGACGCTTGCCACCTCAAGCTCGAACAGCACAACCGGTTTGGGCAAGCCAAATTTTTGTTGCCAGCGAGGGTGAAGCTCTCCCAGATAGCCGGCGATTTTGCTATCCAGGCGGATCAGAGCCGATTTCCCGGGATGCAATGCCGGGTGGGGCGCCGCTTCGACTTCAATGGCTGTCGGCCAAAATAGCGCTTCGATATCTGCTTTTACATCATAAAAATCCAATGCGCGCGCGCGCTCGCCCCACTGCTCAGCCATTGCATCTCCGTAGCAAAGGCCGGCTAATTTTTCATGTTGCGCGTAGACGTCGCCGCTTTTTTCGAAACAATCTCCAATTTCAAACAGACGTATTCTGGGCTGCTTACGGTTGAGGTTGAATTGCAGGTTCGATATAAGGCCGCCGATCAGGCTGCTGCGCATTACGGCTAACTGATTGGACAGGGGGTTTTTCAGTGCTACCGGTGCGCTGTTGCCCGCCAGCTCCAATTCCCAGGAGGCATCTACGAAAGCATAGTTGATGACTTCTTGGTAATCCCGCCCTGTCATGATTTTTTTCAACTGTGCGAGGGGCTTTAATGTTTCAGGCACAGGCAGCATGCCCAGTTTCATCTGGGGCAGGGTAGCGGGTATATGATTGTAACCGTGTATGCGCGCCAGTTCCTCGATCAGGTCTTCTTCGATGGCAAGATCGAAGCGGTAAGTCGGCGGCGTAACCTGGAAGACATCCCCCGTCACGGAGAAACCGAATTGCAGGCGGCGGAATAATTCGGCAATTCTGGCTTCACCAAGATCGATGCCCAGCACTCTCCGGGTCCGTTCTACGCGAAGGCGGATGGGATCGCGTCGCGGCAACTTGCCGCTGATCTCGGTAATCGGCCCCGTCCCACCGCCGCAAACATCCAGGATCAGACCCGTTGCGCGCTCCATCGCATCGCGCGTCGCGCCAAAATCTACGCCCCGCTCGAAGCGATAGGCCGAATCTGAACTAAACCCGAGGGAAAATGATTTACCGGAGATCACTTCAGGACTGAAAAAAGCGCTTTCCAGAAATATATCGGTTGCCCCTTGAACCACCCCACTCTCATTTCCGCCCATGATACCGGCGAGCGCCAACGGCTTGACCTCATCCGCTATGACCAGCATGCCGGGCTGCAGCACAAGGTCTTCTCCATTCAACAATTGGAGTCTCTCGCCGAGCTTGGCATAGCGCACATAAATTGCCCCCCTGAGGGCACCTGCAATCTTTGCGAGATCGAAAGCGTGGAGAGGCTGACCGGTCTCCAGCATTACGTAATTAGTGATATCAACCACAGCGTTGATCGAACGCAAACCGCTACGTTCCAGGCGACGGATTATCCACTGCGGGGTGGTAACATCGAGGGAAACGCCACGTACCACCCTGCCACAGTAAAGCGGGCAAGCGTCCGGCGCATCGACCTGTATCGCCAGGGTGTCATCCAACTGGTCTCCAATCGGCTTGATCGTTAACGGCTTGAGATCTTCGAATGTAATCGCGGCCACTTCCCGCGCTATGCCGAACAATCCAAGACAATCCCCGCGATTGGGCGTCAGCTTAAGTGTAAGGAGATTATCCTCAAGTTCGTAATAATGTCGAAAATCCTCACCGGCTGGTGCGCTATCCGGAAGCAGCAACAAACCCGCCGCGACTTCTTCCAAACCCAGTTCCCTGGCTGAACATAACATCCCGGCGGATTCAACTCCACGTATCCTCGTGCGTTTAATGGCAAGACCCGGCAGTTCCGCTCCTTCCAGCGCACATGGCACCTTCACCCCGGCACGAACATTTGCCGCACCGCAGACAATCTGGAGCGGCTCACCAGCCTCAACCAAACCCGCATTGACCTTGCAAATATAAAGATGGTCGGCATCCGGATGCTTGTGCACGGATAGTACTTCGGCCACTACTACCTTGCTGAAGGCCGGCGCGACCGGCTCGATAGCCTCAACTTCCAGGCCGGCCATGGTTAGCGCCTGAGCAAGGTTGCCTGTCGATAACGGCGGGTTAACGAAAGTGCGAAGCCAATTTTCTGAAAATTTCATTTGAATTTATTTCTCTTTGCGGGAGAGGCGGACCGAGTGTACTTGAGGGGGCCTTTCAAGGATCACGAGATATGTGTTTGGCGATTACCGCTTATCCACTGCTCGCCGGATCATACTTGCGCCCCAGGGTTCGCATAACCTCGCCGCTCTTCAGTATATTCGCAGGGAGTATCCGCGCTGCCCAGGCATGCCCGCGTTCTTGCCTCTCCAGATATGTTGGATTTACCAATTGAGTGGGGAAACGCAACATGCCGTTTCCGGTAATCCCGCAAGTCTTTTAACCGGATGTTTCATAAATTCGCGTGATGATTGCGCAGGATTTTGTTTTGTAGGGAAATTTTGTGAAAGAGTGGTGTAGTTATTCATACACCCGACTGAACGAAATTTTCATACGAAACAAAAGACCAGCAAGGGCGCGCGTCAATTTATGAAACATCCGGGTTAATTAAACTGTTTCAAAAATCGTAAATCATTTTCGAAAAATAACCGCAAATCGCTTACGCCATACCGCAGCATCGCCAGCCGCTCGACTCCCAGCCCAAATGCGAAACCAATATATTTTTCACTGTTTATGCCAACATGCTTGAGAACGTTAGGATGCACCATTCCGCACCCCAGCACTTCCAGCCATCCGGTATAACTGCATATGCGGCAACCGTTTTCGCACTTCACGCAACGGATATCCATCTCAGCGGAAGGCTCGGTAAACGGAAAAAAAGACGCACGGAAGCGCACCGGCAAATCGTCCCGCTCGAAAAATTGCTGCATGAAATCGGCCAGGACACCTTTCAACGCCGAAAAATTGGCATTTTCATCCACCCAAAGACCTTCTACCTGATGAAACATGGGAGTATGGGTTAAATCAGAGTCGCAGCGGTATACTCTTCCTGGCGCGATCACCTTTAAGGGCGGCTGGTTTTTCTCCATGTAGCGGATTTGAACCGGCGAAGTATGGGTACGCAGCAAATGCCTGCCGGCCTCATCATCGACGTAAAAGGTATCGTGCATGGCGCGTGCCGGATGATTCTCCGGAATATTGAGCGCGGTGAAGTTGTAGAAATCGGTTTCGATCTCGGGACCGGTGGCTACAGTAAACCCGATTGAATGGAATAGTGACTGGATGCGTTCCAGGGTCCGCGTTATCGGGTGCAGCCCACCCATTCCCAAACCGCGCCCGGGCAGCGTCACATCCAGCGCTTCTTCAAGTAATTGCGCCTCCATTTTTTTTTCCTGTATCGCATCCCGGCGGAAGTTAAGTGCCGCTTCCAAGGTTTCCTTCGCCTGGTTTATGCGATGTCCGACGGCGGGGCGCTCTTCCGGCGGGAGCTTGCCCAAACCCTTCAGTAATACCGTCAGGCGGCCGTGCCGACCTAAATAGCGCGCCTTGACTTGCTCCAGCTCGACAATTTCATGCGCACCATTGAACAGATCAATGGCTTCACTGATAAGGTGATCCAGATTAGTCATAAGCAAACGAAATTACGATGGATTACCGGATCTCTACAAGAAAAAAGGAGGCAAGGCGTCTCTGCCTTTAGCCTCCTCGCAGCGATTTTTTTGCTACTACTGCTATACGGCCAGGCTGGCTTTGGCCTGCTCGACTATTTTCGCAAAAGCCGGCTTATCAAATACAGCAATATCAGCCAGAACCTTGCGGTCCACCTCTATCGCAGCTTTCCTCAAGCCGTTCATGAAAACGCTGTAGGATAACCCGCATTCCCGCGCAGCAGCGTTGATACGAGCAATCCACAAAGCCCGAAACTGACGTTTCTTCTGGCGGCGGTCGCGGTATGCATATTGCCCCGCTTTCATCACCGCTTCCTTGGCAATACGATAAACGTTCTTGCGGCGACCGCGATAGCCTTTCGCCAGATCCAATACTTTTTTGTGACGGGCGTGAGCCGTTACACCACGTTTTACTCTTGGCATCTCAGTCTCTCCTAGGCGTAAGGCAGCATGGCGCGCACAGACGGCGCATCACTGCAATGAACGCCCACGGTTCCCCGTAACTGACGCTTGCTTTTCGTGCTTTTCTTGGTAAGAATATGACGTTTGAACGCTTGTGCGCGCTTGACGCTGCCGCCTGCTCGCACCGTGAAGCGCTTTGCAGCCCCACTCTTTGTTTTCATCTTTGGCATTGCATTACTCCTGCTTTGACATGACGCCGGGTGTTTCCTGACCGGAACACTTTAAACCCGGAGATCACTTGTTTTTTGAATCGCAATATCACACCGATGCCCACTTTCGCGTTATCCGATTCACGCTTGAATAACTTCCAACTGCTGCGCTATAGGTGAGTTTACGTCCTTAATCACGGGCTACATCAGTTTCCGCAGCCCCCTTCGGCTGCGCTTCCTTTGGCTTGACTGCTACTTCTTTCTTTCGCGGCGATAACACCATCACCATTTGCCGTCCTTCCATCCGGGGAAACTGCTCAACCACCGCATGCGGCTCCAGATCATCTCTGACGCGCTCGAGCAGACGTACACCAAATTCCTGATGTGCCATTTCACGTCCGCGAAACCGCAACGTGATCTTGGCTTTATCACCTTCTTCAAGAAAACTGATCAGGTTACGCAGCTTGATATTGTAATCGCCATCGTCCGTGTTGGGCCGGAACTTGACTTCCTTGATCTGGATTTGCTTCTGCTTGAGCTTGGCTTCGTGTTTTTTCTTGCTCTCCTGATAACGAAACTTGCCATAATCCATCAGCCGGCACACGGGGGGTCGCGCGGTGGGGGCGATTTCAACCAAATCGACCTCGGCTTCCTCCGCCAAAGTGTTGGCGGCCGCCAGCGCGACTATGCCTATTTGCTCTCCATCTACACCAATCAAGCGCACCTCCGGCGCATTAATCTCTTGATTGATACGGGCTGCTTTTTCCTGAACTATAGTAATTCCCCAAATATGTTAATAAATTAAACCTCGCCCGCTCTCAAGCATATCTCTGCTTTAAGCCGTTCTATCAGCATCGGCAAAGACATCTGGCCGAGATCGGAGCCTACCCGTGTTCGTACTGAAACCGTTTGCGCCGCCACTTCCTTCTCCCCCACGATGATCTGATAGGGTAGCTTTTGTAAACTATGCTCTCGTATTTTATAAGTTATTTTCTCATTTCTCAAGTCCGCGCACGCCCGTATGCCGTTATGCTTGAGCTCTTCGGCCACTTTCCGGGCGTATTCTGCTTGTCCCTGAGAAATATTCAATACTACCGCCTGGTCCGGGGCAAGCCAAAGCGGCAAGGCGCCCGCATAATTTTCCAGGATAATACCAATGAAGCGCTCCAATGACCCGAGAATTGCCCGGTGCAGCATGACTGGCACCCGACGGGAATTATCCTCGGCCACAAATTCGGCATCCAGTCGCTCAGGCATGGAAAAGTCAAGTTGGAGAGTACCACACTGCCACAAACGGCCAATGCTATCCTTGAGCGAAAACTCGATTTTTGGGCCGTAGAACGCGCCTTCGCCGGGTTGTAGCTCCCAGATGAGCTTCTTTTGATCCAATGCGGCTTTTAATGCGGCTTCCGCCTTATCCCACTGTTCGTCCGAACCCACGCGTTTCTGAGGACGGGTTGAAAGTTTCACCAGTATC
>CAJDVB010000007.1_pt1 | contig 13618 bp, 10 predicted proteins | sample 7391231 | NCBI WGS metagenome assembly CAJDVB01 (sample SAMEA7055679, study PRJEB34461) | soil metagenome | biome: terrestrial ecosystem; feature: Peninsula; material: soil | place: Antarctica | collected 2016
CCCGAGTCGTTGCGCCTTTCTTTCCTCCAAAAACCGCTCATCCATTCCGTCCAGCCGCCGGATTCAAGATGATCGAATTTATTCTATCAACAAAGAAAGTCGCCAACAAGGAAATCCCGTTTTGCGGTTAACAACTGCGCTGCGTGTCATCAGCATCGGACGCTGGATCACGATTGATGCTTTCCGCCGCAGGTTCTATACCTGGCATTGAATCCGCGCCAGTAATGCGAGCAGACTCGAGATTGCTTATTGATGAGGTAGCAGTGCCTGCGCCATGGGACGAAATTGCAAATGGTAAAACATATCGAGATAACGTACAGTTTCTTCATGCTCCAGATTGCTGACGAATTTCCAGAAACCGTAGATACGCGATAAAGTCATCATTCGTTCTGCGTACAAACGCCACGTATAACGTGATTCAACCCGTTTTAAAGCCATTTGGGAAATATGGTCCCAAAAACCGGGATTGGCAGCTGAGCGAGTGAAAAAGTCAGCCATGGCTGCGGCCGCAGCAGAACCGTCGTTCGGGTCGAAATGATAGCCCGATATTCCATGCTGAATGATCTCTCGCGGACCGCCATGACACGTAGCGAACACGGGAAGGCCGGAAGCCATAGCCTCGATGATGGTCAGTCCAAATGCCTCGAATCGGGCCGGCTGAACAAAAATGCCGCGCTTATCAGCTACATGCCGATACAATTCACCCGCCAGATTCTTTTCCAGGCGAGTGCCGAGCCAGCGCATGCGCCCTTCCAGCTTATATTCATTCATGATGGCGTGCATGTGGTCAATTTCAGCCCGTTCCTCACCATCGGTCGAAGCAGCAGGGTCGATATGCCCACCGATTACGAGTAGATTGGCTGCATCCGATAGACGCGCACATTGTGCAAACCACGCCGCCAATCCAGTCAGATTCTTGACCAGATCGAGGCGTGCCATTGTAAAAATCAGGGGCTTGGCAGGATCGCTGAAATAGCCGCGCCAGGGTACGCCGGGATCGTCTCCATATAAAAGACGCTCGATGTCAGGCAATAGCGTTTTCAGGCGGCGCTCCCCGTCGAGATAAGAGAAGTACACCTCGGCGTCGGCACCGGGAGAAACGATATTGAACTTGGGGTCAAAAAGATCGATGCCGTTCAGTACTCGATACAGGCCGGGCATCGTGTAGTTCTGATAGGTTTCATATTGGCCCACGGTATGAGGGGTGCCCGCAATCTCCTGATAGGTACTCGTAATAATAAAATCGGCGCTATTCATTGCAATGAGATCAGCGGTGTACTGGCAATTGAAATGATATTGGGCTTCACTCTCGCGCCAGTGCAAGGCGGAATGCAAATATTTGCTCTGCTCCAGCGCGTGGGCGATATTGCACTGTGTTACACCGATTCGTTTGGAAATCAGTGAGGCTACCAGGTTTCCATCCGAATAATTGCCGATTACCAGGTCCGGGCGGCCACTCAGTTGCGCCAGCGCTTCACGTTCAATATCATGCGCGAAATTCTCCAGATAAGGCCATATCTCGAAACGCGATATCCAGGAACGGACAACTTCGCCGTTGGGTTTACGAAATGGCACGCGCACAATCCATGAGTTCTGGGTGCCGTGGATTTTTTCCAACGGCTGGTTGCACAGGGTATCTCCCGCCTCGGGGATCAGGCGTGTGCCTATCAGAATTTTCGGTTGGGCCGTTATCCCCTGAAGGATCAGGCGCTCGCTCATGTCCCGTTCCAAAGCCCTTACCTGATCCAGGATGTAAACCACCTGGCCGCCCGTATCCGGCAATCCCAACACATTATCCTGGCCGAAATAACCATGGGGCGACAAGACCAGCAACTTTGATATCATGGGAATTCGCGCCAGGAAATTCTCGAGTATTTGTGCTGAAGGCGCTTCGAGAATATCCACCAGAAGACTCATGGTATCGCTCACCCGCTTGGCGCAATCGCCCCAACCCGGTGCAAAACCCAGTCCGCTCAGTAACTCCGCAATCGTCATCCATGGCGTATCGTCGGGATATCTGTCGAGCAACCCAAGAGCGCGGCGCAACCCGGCGCGCAACGCCGCAACGTCGGCAAAGTTGCCGTTGAGCATCAATTGATGCCCGTCCATGGAATGCACTGCCAAAAAATTCAACAGCTTGACCGAGCCCATGCCCGGGTGGGTAAACAGCGTACCCGCCAGTTGCTTGTTGAGAAAAATCACTCCTTGACCAATCGAGCGAATTTCCTTGAGCCGCGGGAAACCACGATTAAATGGCGCAAAATCCAGCTCCAACACCGGTTCAAGAGCGCTATCCGGGCGCACCAGCATTTCCTTGAAAGCCAGATAATCGGACACGCTGACAGGCTCAGGTATCAACTGCTGCTGATGAATGCTCATAAAGTGCCAACTCCCGGCACCTTCGCGTAACGCCATATAGATCAGCGGAGGCCGGCACACCGCCTCTTGCAGGAGATCGACAACTTCATGCAACGGCGTCTCGACGAGAGAGTGGGGAAGCTCTGCGCTTAATGCATCAAAAGCTGCCCGAAGGTCCGAGCGCAGCAAAAGCGGACGTTCCAGTTCGAACCATTTACGTAACAATGCGTACAGATCGCTACGGTGATCCGCAGCCCAGGCGTCAAATTTATGTATCATTCGCAGTCTCCATGAGGGAAGTACCAAACTCGTAATGTGACATGCCTTCGACGATGCCATCCGCGTAGCCTGCACGGGCAAAATAAATTTGCTCATTTCCCCTTAGACTCGCCAATTCGGGGCTATGATTTGCAACGATCACGCCAAGTGTGTCACCGATCAGCATTTCTCTATCGTTGCCTGAGTCACCTGCGACTAAAAAGGAACGCAACGGTAGCCCCCATTTATAGGCAAGATAACGTATTGCCCCTCCTTTGGAACCGCGCAGAGGCAAAATGTCGAGATAGGTCTGGCGCGAATAGACCAAATGTGCAGACAATTTCTGCTCACGTAATAGAGCCCTGATTTTTGCTATTGGCGGCATTTTTTCGGGATCTACATTGTAACTAAGCTTGAATTCGCGCTGATTTTCTTCCGCTTGTAATGTGAGACCCGGCACTCCGCCAAGAGTGCTTTCAATCGCATCACGGCGCCACAGGTACTTGATAAAATTTTGCCATCCTATATCCGGGCGGAGTTCAGGGCCATAATTGATCTCGCTACCGACCGCCGTAATCAGCACATCAGGTAAGGGAACGCCCCACTCCTTGAGTATTTTGAGTGTACTTTCCAATGTGCGCCCTGTGGCGACTCCAAAGCCTAAATTAGGTGGGGTCGCCCGCATGATAGCCAGAAAACGGCGCAAGGCGGCACGATCGCCCAGCAGGGTATTGTCGATATCGCTAATGAGCATATGCGATATCAGCGGTAACGGATGGCGTTGCGGCCTCTGATATATCGCCATGGTTCGCCGGATTTGCTTACGCTCCTGACGCAAAAGACGGAACAGAACGCGCAGATATTTCCTGACGTGCGCATCCCAGGTGTAGTAATTCCTGACCCCTGCAATACCATTGCGCGACCAGCGCCGCCAACGGGTCGAATCAGCTAATCCGTATTCAATCGCCTCCGCTATGGCGTTGATATCCATGGGATTCACCAGCACGCCATTTTTGCAGTGCGCCACGATATCGCGTGGCCCGCCATCTTCTGTAGCTACAATGGGAAGCCCACTGGCAGCCGCTTCGATCAAGGTAAGACCGAACGGTTCGGTAAGCGCCGGATTGACGAATATGCCCCGGCGCCGGGCTGCAAGCCGGTAGAACCCCGCGATATCGGCCGGCTTGTGCTGTTTGGGTAGCGCTACTTTACCCCATAAATCGTAAAGATCGATATCGAGCAATAGATTGGTCATTACCTCAACCTGCGCTACATCAAGTTTACGGATGTCCTCGCGACTACCCGCTACGATGGCCAGGTTGGCATGCTCATGCAATTTAGGTGAACTGCCGAATGCAGCGATCAAAGCACCGAGATTCTTTCGCATTTCCGGGCGACAAATCGTGAGCACCAAAGGTTTACGCGGGTTCACCAGAAAGCGGTCGATGAGCCTCGCGGCCTCCGGCTCCGGCGCTATCCGGCGACTGGGCGGAGAAAAACGCGAGATATCGGTTCCGGGGGGGATAACCACGGCGCGCTCACGGTGATAGTTGGTATACAGTCCGTATTGCTCGTCACTCTCTTGGGGTGTGCTTGTTATGATCAGGCTTGCATGCTGAAGTATGGTCTCCTCGGTCGATATTCGGCGGTAGAAGCTGAATTGACGCTCCAATGCCTGTGGTTTACGCCCTTGTGCAAGCAGGCGCTGCTGTTTGCTTCGACCGAGCGAGTGCCCGGTATGGATCTGCGGGATACCGAGAAGCTGAGAAAGCTGCATCCCTACATAGCCCGCATCGGCATAATGACTATGGATGACATCAGGCAAACGTTTCTGCTCGCGCAGAAAAAGCAGCGCACGATCTACCAGTTGATCGAGATAGGGCCAAAGGCTCTCCTTACGCAGATATCGGCGTGGCCCGCAAGGAAGACGAATAATTCGTGCATTGTCGCCGAGCATCTCTTCCGGGCGTGCATAGTCAGCGGATACGGAGGAATCTTCTATCCTCCGGGTCAGCAAATCGACCTTGACGACCTCGTGCTGGCGCGCTAATGCCCGGGCGACCTCCACTACGTATAGCACCTGCCCGCCAGTATCCGCGTCGCGCCCCAGTTCCAGGTCGCTCCCACGGATCAACCCGTGCAGGCTGAGCATCAGGATATATAAATCTTTCATTCAGATGGGTTCATATGCCAGTCGCTGATGAATGGTTCGTAGAAATCGTTGTGCTCTGGAAGTCCGCCACGTATCCGGCAAATTGCACCGGCAAAATGATGTGCCCGTTGCAAGGTGACGGGTACGGCCCAGCCGTGCAGCAGGCCAAGCATAAAAACGGCCGAGAACGCATCGCCAGCGCCTACCGTATCACGGATATCCGTGATGGGATCGGATACCGCCGCTATCGGTTCCGTGGAATCTGCCAGCCACCAGGCTCCCGCTTCACCACGAGTTACAAGCATGCCGCGCAGCTGGTAGCGCTGGATCAGCGCTTTGGCCTGAGCCTCGGCGGATATTTCATCGATATCGAGCAGCTGAGCTATTCTCTCAAGCTCGCTGTCATTAGCCTTGACGATATCCGCGTGCTGCAATGACCATTGCAAGCGTTCGACATAAATCCACGGATCGCGCAAATTGACATCAAAAAAACGCTGACCGCCAGCAGCACGCAATAAATGACGCAGGGCTCGGTGTGAGCCGGCACGCTGCGCCAATGTTCCAAAATAGACAAGTTCCGGATTCGCGGCGAGGGCAGCCATGCGCGATAGCCGGGGATGAATATGATCGTAGGCTTGATCGGGAATAATATCGAACCGGTGACCTTCAGAAGTGAAATTGACATCTACCATGCCAGTAGGATAGATGGTATCGAGCTGAACGCCGTGTGTGGCGAGTCCTGAGCTTTCCAGCGTCTGCAACACGCGAGCGCCCGCGGCGTCCTGCCCTATACGCGTAATCAGGACAGGTGCGCAGCCAAACGCACGCAAGTGCCGCGCAACATTGAATGGTGCACCGCCCAATACCTCCCTGTCGGGAAACCGGTCTATCAGAATTTCACCAAACAGGAGTACAACATGACGGCTGTTGGTCATTGTTTTTACCTTGCGAAAGATTGATTCTCCAATTCAACCTTCAAACGTAAAATGGGGCCATAACCAACGCATCTGTGAGATTTTCCTGAAGGCGGTCTTCTTCAATATCGAAGATCAGGGGCAACTGCTTATCATGGGTTGGTTAAAGCTCTTCTTGATACAGCAAGCAGGATGCTCATGCTCGAAACCAGCATCCGCCTTATGGTGTCTTATCGATATCTATGCGAGGTGCATTAACAGGACAGGGTCCCCGGCTCATTTTCCGCAGGGAGAGCAACCCTTTTATCCGTCGCATCGAGAACCAGAGGGAAGTAGAGCGATACTGACAGGCGCCAAGAAGTTTTTCTGTACGCTATCATACATACAGAGTGATCATTTCTCCTTCAATGGCCGAAGTGCGTTGGCCTTAGAATCTCTCGGACTTAAAACTTGTAGCCCCGGTGAAGCGCAACCACGCTCGCAGACAGATTGAAGTACTCTACTCGCTCGAATCCGGCGTTTTGCATCAATTGCTTCAACTCCTCCTGCGCGGGATGCACGCGAATGGATTCGACCAGATAGCGATAGCTATCCGGGTCTCTGGCAATGAGCCCGCCCATCGCTGGAAGTATCTTGAATGAGTAAAGATCATAAAAGCTTTGCAACGGCTTCCATACCTTGGAGAATTCAAGCACGATAACCCGTCCGCCAGGTCGGAGCACGCGCAGCATTTCTTTCAATGCCATATCCTTATGGGTCATGTTTCTGAGACCGAAGGCAACACTGACACAGTCAAAATAGTTGCTTGGGAATGGCAGCTTTTCCGCATCGCACTGCGCTACCGAGACAGCCGCACCTTCATCGAGTAACCGGTCGCGGCCTATCGTGAGCATGGCGTTGTTGATATCGGTGAGCCAGACCTCGCCATCGCTGCCCACCTGCTCCAAAAACAAAGCGCTCAAGTCGGCGGTGCCGCCGGCAATATCAAGTACCCGGTCTCCTTTTCTGACTCCGCTGGTTTCTACTGCAAATCGCTTCCACAACCGGTGCATGCCTGCCGACATGAGGTCGTTCATCAGGTTGTAGCGCTCGGCAACCGAATCGAATACCCCGGCTACTTTGCGGGCTTTCTCTGCTTCAGCGACGGTATTGAAGCCGAAATGGGTTGTTTTTGTCATGGATGGTCGTTATTAAATGAAGGACACATACTACAGCAAGATCAGGTTGCTGTAGAACCTGTGCATAAGCCGAAGTGGGGGAGAATAGATGGGGCTGGGCTGACAGCCCGGCCGATTACCGAGCCGCGAACCCAGGGACTTCTTCAGCGGATTCCCTTTCCGATTGCGGTTCAATGCTTGCTGGCGGCTATCGGTTCCCGGCTCGCCCCTGCCTCTTGCATGCGATGAAGGTACCGCTGCCACATTTCATCGTTGTGCAAGCCATAGTCATAAAGTAAATCCCACGAATAAAGGCCGGTATTATGGCCATCCGAAAAATTAAGCTGGATTGCATAATTGCCCACAGGTTTGATATCGTTGATATTCACCTCCCTCTTACCGGTTTGCAGCACTTCCTGCCCAGGACTGTGGCCGCGCACTTCCGCGGAAGGCGAATAGACCCGCAAAAACTCACAGGGAAACTGGAAAGTTTTTCCATCACTGAAAGAAATCTCCAGTATTCTGGACTTCCGATGAAGTTTTATTTCGCTGGGACTGGGAGTTTCTTTACTTAGCCCTGCCATTGTGCCACTCCTCCAGTTTGCAACTGGCGAATGATAAACCAGCGTGGACAAAACTAAAACGTTGATACGGGGATTTCAACCATTATAGCCAACTCGTCAAATAGCGCCCATCCTCGCGAACTGATACTTATCGGTGGCGGCCACACACACGTCTTATTGCTGCGAAAACTCAGCGAAAATCCTTTACGCGACGTGCGTATGACCATGGTGAGCGATTTTGAGTACGCTGCTTACTCGGGAATGTTGCCGGGGCATATCAGCGGCTTCTACCAGCAAGCAGAACTGCTTATCGATCTACGACATCTATGCAGGCTCGCCAATGTTCAGTTCATCCATGCAAAAGCGTGTGGAATGAACCTGAAGCAAAAGCAGGTGCTGCTCGACGGCGGTGCTGCGCCCTTGGCTGCCGACCTGGTTTCCATTAATGTCGGCGGCATACCTGGTACGGACGGCGTAGAGGGCGCGAAATCAAGGGCGATTCCAGCAAAGCCCGTGTCACGCCTGCTGAAAGGTTGGGCAAGCACCATGGCTGCGGCGGAAAATAGCCCAGGCCGGCTGCAAATCATTCTCGTGGGTGGCGGCGCAGGCGGCGTGGAACTGGCGCTAGCCATGCGTTCCCGGTTGCCGCACGCTGAGTTCACCATCATTCACAGCGAACCACGCTTGCTGTCGGGGCACAATTCACACGCACAGCACATTGTTCACAACCTGTTACTGGAACGAAACGTGGCTACGATAACCGGGGCCAGGGTGGTCGAGGTTATGCCGGATAGCGTGCGTCTCGATGACGGACAGCGCTTGGCCGCGGACTTCGTTTTCTGGGTTACGCAGGCTGTACCTCCACCGTGGCTGGGGGAGAGCGGTCTGGATATCACGCATGAAGGCTTCATTAGAGTCAACCCTACCCTTCAGGCAATAAATTATCCCTGGATTTTTGCGGCAGGGGATGCTGCCTCCATCGAAAACCAGAAGTTACCCAAGTCCGGTGTATTCGCGGTACGTATGGCGAAACCGCTGGAGCACAACCTTCGGGCCTATTTGTCAGGCGGTTTGCTCAAGGATTATAAACCTCACCGGCACAGCCTCAGCCTTATGGGTACTGCGGATGGGCGTGCCATTGCTTCTTACAGCCATTGGGCGGCGCGTTCCACTTTTTTCTGGTGGTTAAAAAACGGGATCGACCGGCATTTCATGCGTCAGTTCCGGTAACGGCCGCTATGTAATCATCCTGCAAGGCATATTAAGGAAACGCGGGTATTATGGGTTCCGTTCCTTCGACCTCCACCTCAGGCAAGTGTGCTTTTATCCGTGCCTCAATCTCGGCAACGCGTTTTTTTGGTACATCGGCCAGAACGAGTAACTGACCGGCCTCAATTGCCTCCTCAAACTGCTTGACCCTGGAATTGGCCGTGCTCACGCCTATCATGCTACCCGCCCATGCACCGACTCCCGCCCCTGCAAGAGTGCTGCCCAACAGAATGCCACCCGCAATGACCGTCGAGGCAGGGGGAAGCGCGATGGCGACTAGCCCGGCGAGCGCACCGGCCGTTCCCCCCACTGCGAGCCCCCGCTCCACTGCGGGCACAAAATCGCTCTTCTGAAGCAGACTGGCTTCGGGTAGTTCTTCCAGAGGGGTACCGCGCTTCGCCAGCACGTGAATGTGTCGTTCCTCGATTCGAGAAAGGAGTAGCTCATCGACGATACGTTTGGTCGTGGCTACATCGGGAACAAGAAAGTAGATTCGTCGCATCATGATCTCCTAAAAATTGTTCACAGGTAAATCATTCAGGGCGGAAATGGCAGAGATCCACACCAGCCCAACTTACCGACCCGATTTCATCATAGGACGGCACAGATGAAAAAGCAAACCATCGCAGGAATTTTCAAGCGAGACGTAACCACCGCTACAAAGCGGTAATGGAATTTGAAAACTGACGGATTCCTGAGCATACTAATAGCCTGTCAGACTTGAAGAATCGCAGCGAAAAAGTAACTGGGTGAGGGCAGATTTACGGAATTTTGAAGACCAACAATTATTCCATTGGTCGAAAAACCAGCGAAATATGAATCGGACGGACGCTTTTGCAGCCGATTTCGTTTAAGTCCGACAGGCTGCCAGCCATGCTGATCAAAGTAACGAAGACGGAGCAAACGACATGGAAACAATCAAAACACGTGCAGCGGTTGCATGGGGACCGGGCCAACCGTTAACTATTGAAACGCTTGACCTGCTACCGCCCCGAAAAGGCGAAGTACTCGTTCGCATCGTAGCCACCGGCGTTTGTCATACGGATGCATTCACCCTGTCGGGGAAAGATCCCGAGGGAAAGTTTCCGGCCATTCTCGGCCATGAGGGCGGCGGTATCGTCGAGGCGCTCGGCGAAGGGGTCACGAGCGTGGAGGTGGGAGATCATGTAATTCCGCTCTACACCCCCGAATGCGGTGAGTGCAAGTTTTGCAAATCGGGTAAAACCAACCTGTGCCAGGCTATCCGCGCCACCCAGGGACAAGGGCTTATGCCCGACGGTACGACACGTTTCTCTAAGGACGGAAAACCAATTTATCATTACATGGGCACCTCTACCTTTTCGGAATATACGGTAATACCTGAAATTTCACTGGCCAGAATCAGTAAGGAGGCACCGCTGGAGAAGGTATGCCTTCTCGGTTGCGGCGTGACGACGGGTCTGGGCGCTGTTGCCAAGACCGCGAAGGTGAAGGCAAGCGATACCGTGGCGGTTTTCGGCTTGGGCGGTATTGGTCTGGCCGTGATTATCGGCGCGGCTATGGCCCGGGCCGGGCGCATCATTGCAATCGACATCAATCCCGACAAATTTGAAATAGCACGTCAACTGGGTGCCTCCGATGTGGTGAATCCCAAAGACTACGATAAGCCGATTCAGGACGTGATTATCGATATGACCGAGGGAGGCGTGGATTTTTCGTTCGAATGTGTCGGTAATGTCAAGCTGATGCGTTCTGCCCTTGAATGCTGTCATAAAGGCTGGGGGGAATCCGTGATAATAGGCGTCGCCGGCGCAGGTGAAGAAATCTGTACACGCCCTTTTCAACTGGTTACGGGGCGTGTATGGCGCGGCTCGGCATTTGGCGGAGTAAAAGGCCGTACCGAACTTCCAGGCTATGTTCAGCGCTATCTGGATGGAGAATTCGAGCTCGATACTTTTATCACTCACACCATGGGCCTGGAAGACATCAATAAAGCTTTTGACCTCATGCACCAGGGTAAATCCATTCGCACGGTCATTCATTTCAATAGATAAAACCAGGGCGTTTTTACGCCAGGGCTGAAAGTTGCCTCTTGAGGATCGGATATGCCGGAACTGCAGCTTCTCTCGTCGCACCGCTCATTCGATGGGTCGCAAGCGCGTTACAGACATGCTTCCAAATCGCTGAATTGCGAAATGAATTTTTCTATTTATCTTCCGCCCCAGATATCTTCCCCGCTGGGCAACCGCGGGGAAGTGCCGACCGTTTACTGGCTATCGGGATTGACCTGCACCGATGAGAATTTTGTCACCAAAGCCGGAGCCCAACGGGTCGCTGCGGAACTCGGGATTGCGCTTGTCATGCCGGATACCAGCCCGCGGGGTGAGGGCGTAGCGGATGTTGCGGATGCGTACGACCTGGGGCTAGGTGCTGGTTTTTACGTAAACGCAACCGAGGAGCCCTGGCGTCGCCATTACCGCATGTACGACTATATCGTGGATGAACTACCGGCCCTGATCGAGCAGCATTTTCCGATTAACGATCGGCGCTCGATCTGCGGACATTCCATGGGAGGCCATGGCGCGCTCATGATCGCATTGCGAAATCCTGTACGCTACCGGTCGGTATCGGCTTTTTCACCTGTGGTCAACCCGACCACCAGCCCTTGGGGGAAAAAAGCGTTCAGCCATTACCTGGGCGACGATATGAAAAACTGGCGGGCTTATGACGCCACGCTACTCGTTGAGGCCGCACTCGCATCGGAACATCTGCCGATATTGATCGATCAGGGCGAAAGGGATGAATTCCTGGACGAGCAGCTGAAAACCGAGCGCTTCCTTGCCGCCTGTGAAGCAGCACGCTACCCCGCGCAGATCAATATGCGTGCAGGGTACGATCACAGCTACTTCTTTATCAGCACATTTATCGAAAATCATCTGTACTTTCACGCTCAGGCATTGCGTGGTTGATGGAGTAATCAATGGATTAACGGGACGGCGATTCGCCAGCGCCAGCGGCTTTCTTAGTATTTTCGATGTATTCATTCATTATTACTCTCTTTCCTATCTGGTCAAGCCACGGCCGACATCCTCCCTTCCTGTATAATTCTTGATCTTTGCACCTTCAAAGGCTCCTATGGAAGCGGAACAGCTTAACGACATTGCCCATCAGCTCGTGGATCTCGACAGCCGGGCAGCAGCATTGCGGAGGTATCTTTGACTTCGATAACAAACAAACACGGCTGAACGAACTCACCCGGCTGACGGAAGACCCTGCGATCTGGGACGATAACAAGCGCGCCCAGGAGTTAGGGCGTGAGAAAAAAATGCTGGAAGGCGTCGTCATTAATCTGGAAACAGTCGGACGTCAGTTACACGATGCCCAAGATCTGTTCCAGATGGCAAAGGAAGAGAATGACGACGCTACGCTGCACAGTATCGAGCACGACATCAGCCGATTGGAAAAGACCGTGGCGGAAATGGAGTTCCGCCGCATGTTTTCCAACCCCATGGATCACAATAATTGCTTCGTGGATATTCAGGCCGGCTCCGGCGGTACCGAAGCGCAGGACTGGGCGGCAATGCTGGAACGCATGTATCTACGCTATTGCGAGCACCGCAATTATAGTGTGGAGGTGATGGAGGAGTCGCCGGGCGAGATCGCGGGTATCAAGAGCGCAAGTCTCAAAATTTCAGGCGATTATGCCTATGGCTATCTACGCACAGAGACAGGCGTTCACCGGCTGGTGCGAAAATCCCCGTTCGATTCGGGCAATCGACGCCATACATCCTTTGCCAGCGTGTTTGTTTATCCTGAGGTGGATGAGACCATCGAAGTAGAAATCAACCCCGCTGATTTACGGGTCGACACTTTCCGCGCATCCGGCGCGGGTGGTCAACACATCAACAAAACGGACTCGGCCATCCGGATAACCCATAATCCCACGGGTATCGTAGTGCAGTGCCAGAGTGGCCGCTCGCAGCACCGTAATCGCGCGGACGCGATGGCCATGCTGAAATCGCGCCTGTACGAGGCGGAACTGCGCAAGCGGCATGACGAGAAACAAGCGATAGAAGACAGCAAGACCGATATCGGCTGGGGACACCAGATCCGCTCTTATGTGCTGGATCAGTCTCGCATCAAGGACTTGCGGACCAATATCGAAAGTGGCAACACACAGGCCGTACTGGACGGCGGGCTGGATGATTTTATCGAAGCCAGCTTGAAACAAGGCATATAAGGAGAGCTGACAGTGACGAATGATGCTGTAGAGGAAAATCCGGGCGAACCCCTCGATTCGCTTAATGCGGAGGCGAGGCTCGTCGAGGAGCGCCGCGCCAAGCTGGATCTGTTGCGCAAAACCGGTAACGCCTTCCCGAACAATTTTCGTCGCGACGATTTTTCGTCGGATCTTCACCGGCAATATGGCGACCATTCCAATGAAATGCTGGAAGCGGCGCCAAAGGTTGTAAACGTCGCGGGACGAATGGTATTGAAGCGTGTGATGGGCAAGGCAAGCTTTGCCACCATCCAGGACATGAATGGGCGCATCCAGCTTTATATCGCCAACGACGTCGCCGGCATCGAGGCGCATGACGCATTCAAGCATTATGACCTCGGCGATATATTGGGCGCCCAGGGGATGCTTTTCAGAACGAGAACCGGTGAGCTTTCCGTTCGTGTCACGAATTTGCGGCTGCTCACGAAATCATTGCGCCCTCTGCCGGAAAAATTTCATGGCTTGGCTGACCAGGAGCAAAGATACCGTCAGCGCTACCTCGACCTCATCACTAACGAAAACAGCCGTAGCGTTTTTGTTACTCGCTCCCGGGTCATCCAATCCATACGCGAGTTTTTGGTCAAGCATGGCTATCTGGAAGTGGAGACGCCAATGATGCACCCGATTCCGGGCGGCGCCGCGGCACGGCCTTTCATCACTCATCACAACGCGCTGAATATGCAACTGTA
>CAJDVB010000008.1_pt1 | contig 13395 bp, 12 predicted proteins | sample 7391231 | NCBI WGS metagenome assembly CAJDVB01 (sample SAMEA7055679, study PRJEB34461) | soil metagenome | biome: terrestrial ecosystem; feature: Peninsula; material: soil | place: Antarctica | collected 2016
GTATCTTCTCGCGCTTCGAGAAACTGGATGTAATGTTCATTGGCTTCATCCACTTTGCCTTGATCGTCGAAGGGCTCAGGTTGTGTTAACAGGCCCTAGCAAAAGCCATGCATTAGATAGGGCAAACGCGGTGAAATTGCATTGTAGATATCCGCTGTGAAATTCAGAGGTGCAACGATGACGAATAAAGCCTCTCATCTGAAAGTCAAAGGCATGCATTGCACCGGTTGCGAAGAAACCATCGAGCATGCGGTGCATCATCTGCCCGGCGTGCAGAAGGTAAAAGCGGATTACGTCAAGCAGACTGTCGATGTGGAGTTCGACGGCAAGCGCATCAAGGAAACCGACATTCGCAATGCAATCGAAGAAAAAGGTTATGAGTTTGAAAACGCCTTCCCCGACGCTTCAGGCCAGCATCTGCGAAATGGACTGATTCTCCTGTTCTTCCTGCTAATAGTCGGTGGCATTACCTTCTGGGGCAAGAGCATGATACCGAGACTGGTGGGAGAAATGAGCCCTAATCTCGGGCATGCCATGTTATTTTCCATCGGGTTTTTTACGGGCTTCCATTGCGTTGGCATGTGCGGCGGCTTTGTGGTGGGCTACGCGACCGCTGGTGTTCCTCAATCCGCAGCTTCCACCGCGATGCGCCACTTGATGTACGCAACCGGCAAGACAGCCTCTTACGCGGCCATTGGCGGCACGTTAGGCTTGCTGGGCTCGGTCGTGACTTTTACTCCTTATATGCGAGGCGTCATCAATATCGCGGCCAGCCTCTTTGTCATCATCTATGGTCTCAAAATGCTGGATATGTTTCCGGCGCTGCGCGGTTTCACCTTGCGCTTGCCTCATTTTGTGACCAAAGGCGTCGCGAATGAACTACGAGGCCAGCGTAGCCCTCTTGTCATCGGGCTGTTGAATGGATTCATGCTGGGTTGCGGTCCTCTGCAGGCCATGTACATCATGGCAGCGGGTACTGGCAGCCCCCAGGAAGGCGCGACGATGCTGTTCTTTTTCGGCCTGGGCACGCTGCTGCCGCTCCTGAGCTTCGGCCTGGTTGCCAGCAGCGTGTCCCGCAGCATCATGCGCCAACTGGTGCTTGCTTCCGCGATTCTGGTTATCGCCATGGGTTTGATGATGGCGGATCGGGGACTCAAGCTGACGGGGTCCGGCTACGACTTTAACTCGCTTTCGTCCCGCTGGCAGCAGGTAAAACCAGCAGACAATCACCTCGAGCCGAGCGATGCGCTCAAGCAGCGTTGAACGCATACGTTTGCCGAGTTTATCAATGAATCTTGCAACGCGAGGCATCCATGCACTCTCTTGCGCTTAAGCAAATAGAATTGCCGATCGAAGGCATGACCTGCACCGCCTGTGCGGCCCGTATTGAAAAAAACCTTAATAAGCTCCCGGGCGTACGTGCTGCGGTCAATTTTGCCAACGAGAAAGCGCGGGTTGAGTTTGATGCCGCCACGACCCAGCCTGAAGATCTGGTCCGCTCGATCGAGAAAGCCGGGTTTCACGTGGTTCCACAATCGGTGCAACTGCAAATCACGGGAATGACTTGCGCTGCATGCAGCGGCCGTATCGAAAAAGCGCTGAATAAACTGCCGGGCGTCACCGCTACCGTCAATCTCGCTACAGAGATTGCCCGCGCCAGCTTCAGCCCTGGCGCGACCGCGGTGGATGACCTGATCGCCGCGGTTGCCCAGGCGGGCTATGGCGCCAGCCAAATCAGCGATACCAGTCGCGCCGAGGAGAAAGCACGCAGGCTTGCCGCTTACAACGCGGAACTTCGCGTGTTCTGGGTTGCAGCTGCGCTCAGCCTGCCGCTATTGCTGCAGATGGCGCCCATGCTCTGGGGAAGCGGTGCCGAACTGCCGCGCTGGCTGCAATGGCTGCTGGCAACGCCGGTACAGTTCTGGGTGGGCAAGCGCTTCTATACTGCGGCATGGAATGCGTTAGGCGGCGGCGGAGCCAACATGGATGTGCTGATCGCGCTGGGCACCAGCGCAGCGTACTTTTTCAGCGTAGTGGTAGTGGTGCTGAGCCTGGATCAGCACGTCTATTTCGAGGCAAGCGCGGTCATCATCACGTTGGTTCTGTTGGGTAAACTGATGGAAGCCCGCGCCAAGGGCAAGACTTCGGCGGCTATTGAGGAACTTATCAGGCTGCAGCCCAAGATTGCTCGGGTGGAGCGCAACGGCGAGATCGTGGAAGTGGACGCCAGCAGCCTCAAGCAGGGAGAGGTGTTTATCGTTCGCCCCGGCGAGAATATGCCGGTGGATGGCATCGTCCTTGAAGGCGCTTCCAGCGTGAACGAGGCAATGTTGACCGGCGAAAGCCTGCCCGTTACAAAACAGGCGGGCGCGAAAGTATATGCGGCTACCATGAATCAGCAGGGATTGCTTAAATGTCGCGCAACCGGTGTCGGCGCTCATACCCAACTTGCGGCCATTATCCGTCTCGTTGAAGAAGCGCAAGGTTCCAAGGCGCCTATCCAGCGATTGGCCGATACGATTTCAGGCGTGTTTGTGCCAGTGGTAGTCACGCTCAGCGCGCTGACCCTGGTACTCACCTGGTGGCTGGTCGCGGATTTTGTGCCGGCTCTCATTAACGCTGTAGCGGTGCTGGTTATTGCCTGCCCCTGCGCATTGGGGTTGGCTACGCCCACCGCAATCATGGTGGGTGCGGGACGCGGGGCGCAAGCCGGCGTCCTGGTAAAAAATGCCGCTGCGCTGGAACAGGCCGAAAAAATTCAGGTTCTGATCGTGGACAAGACCGGCACGCTCACCGAAGGCGCGCCCGCAGTGACGGACATTGTTCCGGCAGGAACGATTACGGAACACGATCTGATGCGGATTGCCGCGACGCTGGAGCAGGGCTCGGAGCATCCTCTGGCAAAAGCAGTGATGGAGCATGCCAGAAGCATGGGCATCCAGCCACAGGCAGTGAGCAATTTCAGGGCCGTCACCGGCAGCGGTATCACTGGCTGCATCGATGGCATCGAGTATCTTCTCGGCTCGCCCCGATTTCTGCGCGAACATGGTGCGCTGTCCGACGAAAATTCGATAGCCATTCTTCAGGCCGAGGGTAAAACCGTCGTAGGCCTGGTCATGATAACCACTGCAAATAACGCGGTGCCTCAAGTTCTCGGCTATCTCGCCATCGCTGACCGGCTGAGGCGTACTTCGGCACAAGCGGTAGCGCGGCTACAGTCAATGGGTATCGAAGTCGTGATGCTCACTGGCGACAATTCCGCCACCGCAGCCGCCATTGCCGGACAGGCCGGCATTGCCGCTTACCGTGCTGAGGTGCTGCCACAGGATAAAGCTGCCGAAGTGGGCAAAATGAAGGCGAGCGGTAAATTTACCGGCATGGTGGGCGATGGCATCAATGATGCACCAGCGCTGGCCGCGGCCGACGTGAGCTTCGCTATCGGAGCGGGCTCCGACGTGGCGATCGAGGCTGCCGACATCACACTCATGCGCAATGATCTGATGAGTGTGGCCGACGCCATCTCGCTTTCGCGCGCAACGCTGGGGAAAATCCGCCAGAATCTGTTCTTCGCCTTCATCTATAACGTGCTGGGGATACCGCTGGCGGCGATAGGATTGCTTAATCCCGTGGTTGCGGGTGCGGCGATGGCGATGAGCTCGGTATCGGTGGTAGGCAATTCGCTGCTGCTGAAGCGGTGGCGAGCCGGCACTTGAGCAGTTGATCGATTCACTTAACGGAAGGAGTACGAAAATGCAAACGGAAGTCATAAAAATCAAGGGAATGACCTGCATGGGCTGCGTCAAGAGCGTGAAGAGTGTGCTGGAAAAAATTCCTGGTGTGAACAGCGCGGATGTTTCTCTCGAACAGAAACAGGTGACCATCCAGTACGACGCTGCCACAGCTCGATCCAGCCAGCTCACGGACGCTATCGCGGGTGCCGGTTTTGAAGTTGTCAACTAGCAAGAAGCCGTGCCATGCACCGCAGACGGTGGTGCAACCGGGCAAGGAAGCGCTGATAAAGCGGCTCAACCGCATTGAAGGGCAGGTACGGGGTGTCAACAAAATGATATCGGAAGATCGTTATTGCGTTGATATCCTGAACCAGGTCTCTGCGCTTCAATCCGCACTGGATGCCGTGGCCATGCTGTTATTGGAGAACCATACCCATGGATGCATGCAAGGCGCTATCAAATCAGGCCAGGGCGATAAGGCAATTGATGAGCTGATGGCAGTAGTGCGGAAATTTGCGCGGTAGGAGCAGCAAGGCTTCGGAATTTTGGTTGACCTTACTGTGCATCCGGTTAAACGAACGGGTAGGGAACGCAATGATACAAGTTGTCCTGATCGCTTTTTTGTTTTTTGCCGACCATGCTATCGCCACCGGGATTTCCCCGGTTGACGTACCCGACACAATGGCGGAGCGGGTAAAGGCCTGCACTGCCTGTCATGGCAAAGAGGACAAACAGGGGAGAGACGCATACTATCCGCGTATTGCCGGCAAGCCGGAGGGCTACCTGTTCAATCAGCTGCGCAATTTTCGTGACGAACGGCGCCACTATCGGCCCATGGCGTTGCTGCTTGAAGGTTTGCCCGATCAATACCTGCGCGATATGGCGGCCTATTTCGCTTCGTTGAAGCAGGCTTTTCCCCCACCCGAGCCGCTAAAGTCGTCGCCTGCCGAAGTTGAGCTTGCCCGCAGACTTATTACTCAGGGCGACCCCGGCCGTAAAATTCCCGCCTGCGTTGAATGTCACGGCAAAGATCTGATGGGAACGGAGCCTTTTGTTCCCGGCCTGCTGGGTCTGCCGCGGGTCTATATCATCGCCCAGTTCGGTAACTGGCAGAATGGCGGAGCAATGCGCGGCGAAACTCCCGACTGCATGTCCGAAATCGCAAAACAGCTCACGACCAGCGAGGCGAGCGCCATTGCGGCTTGGCTGGCCGCGCAACCGGTTTCCGAAGTCCTCTCAGCGCGCACGGCAAGCCCGGCAGCAGCTCTCCACAGCAAACTGGCTATGCGCTGCAGCAGCATCGTCCTCCAATCCGGAGGGTTGCAATGAAACGTATTCTCTCGGCTGCTGTGCTTGCCGGGCTAACAGGCCTCGGCATTTTCATGGTACCGGTAAGCTCCTCCTCTGTTCCTGCAGGCGTAGAATCGCCGTCGGCAAAGCCACATGGCATTACCGGGCAGCAAGCACAACAGCAACTGCGTGCGCGCGGGGCCTATCTCGCGCAGGCCGGCAATTGCATGGGCTGCCACACGGCACAGGGTGGGCGGCCCTACGCGGGCGGACACGTCCTTGACACGTCTATCGGGACATTCATCACGCCTAATATTACTCCCGATCCGGAAACCGGTATTGGACTGTGGAATGAGGAGAACTTCTGGCGAGCGCTGCACGATGGCAAGGCACGCAACGGCAGCCCTTTATACCCCGCCTTTCCATATACGGAATATACGAAGATCACGCGCGAGGATTCCGATGCAATCTTCGCCTATCTTCAATCGCTCCCTCCTGCTCAGCAGCGCAATCGGCCGAACCAGATCCATTTTCCTTTCAACCTCCGTCCGCTCATTTATATCTGGCGCGCCCTTTACTTCGAGCAAGGCGTTTATCGGGCCGAAGAGGCGAAGAGCGATGAGTGGAACCGGGGGGCCTATCTGGTGCAAGGACTCGGCCACTGCAACGCTTGCCATACCGCCCGGAACCCATTCGGCGCAAGCCAGGGCGAACTATTCGGGGGAGGACAACTCATGGGCTCGAACTGGTACGCTCCCTCTCTGACATCCCTCCAGGAGGCCAGCACTTCCGACTGGCCAGTCGAGGACATTGTCCAATTACTCCGGACAGGCTTGTCAAGCCGCGCAATCACAACAGGACCGATGGCGGATGTCGTCAGTCAAAGTCTTCAATATCTAACGAAGGAGGATGCCTATGCCATGGCTACCTACCTGAAGTCGCTGCCTGAAACCGATCCACGCTCCAGAGGGATAGCCCCTGCGCTGACGGAAGAAGTCGACCGGCTGCTCCGCCAAGGCGGCGATATCTACGAGACGCACTGTCAGGATTGCCATGGAAATTTGGGGCAAGGCGCACCCGGCGCTTATCCGGCGCTGGCGGGCAACCGCGGCATCACACTGGCCTCCCCTATCAATGCAATCCGCAGTATTCTCAATGGTGGCTACGCACCGGTCATCGCAAGCAATCCGCGACCTTATGGCATGCCACCGTTTGCGCAGATCCTGCGCGATGAGGAGATTGCGCTGGTCTTGTCTTATATCCGCAATGCATGGGGTAATCGGGGCACCCTGGTTACGGCGGCTCAGGTTGATCGGAGCAGGAAGGGTGCGCAATGAATATCGCAATAAATATCGCAATGAAAGATTGTGCCAGGAGCCTTTATTATCCGTAATGCGTTGGCATTACGCGTTGGTACTACGGAGCATCAGTGATGGGCATTAACGACTTATTTCAATTACCGAGGAGAATCAAAATGAATAAGTTCATATCTACCATTCTGTTTGGATCTGCTTTTACTTTTGCTTTTACTTTCGCTATTGCCTTACCTGCCGGAGCCCATACCGAAGAATATTTCGATTCCAAAGAGTCGGCTCACGGTGGGCAAACACGTATGGCCGGGCCGTATCATCTGGAGCTTGTCGCCAAGGATAAGGAAATCGTACTCTATGTAATGGATCATGCCGACCGTAATCTCAGCACGGAGGGGGGTGCAGGCAAGGCAACCGTTCAAATCGGCAAGGCCAGGAACAAGACCTCGGTCAAGCTGGAACCGGCGGGTAATAATATGCTTAAAGGAACGGGAGACTTCGTCATTTCACCAGAGGCAGTGGTGACCGTATTCGTTGAATTACCGGAACAGGAAGTTACCGCCGCCCGCTTCACCCCGCTCAAGTTCAAAAGCAAAACCACGAAGGCCAGCAATGGCAAACCTGTAGCAAATGGGCAAGGCGCCAGCGCCAGCGCATTTTGAACCTATCCTTACACTGCAGAGTGCTGCTCATGGATGGCGGCATCTCTGCAAATAACCAGGACTCGGCGGCTACCCGAAGCCATGGGTGCTTTGGATCGGAAAATAATGATTACGCATTATTCGGCTGGTTTGCACCGTGGAGCTCACTGTGGAAGCTTGCAGCGCCCGAAAAAATCTAGCCGCAATAACCGTTGGCCAGAAACCAGTTCATCGCATCTTCAAGCGCTTCCGTCGCTGGCCGATACTGGTAACCCAATTCACGTATGGCCTTGTCGCTGGAGTAAAACATCTTTTGTTTGGCCATCCGCACACTGTCCACTGTCACGCGCGGCTCAACATTCGTGACCATTGCCATTTTTTCCATTAACCAGGCGGCGGGGAGAATCAACTTGACGGGAAGGCTGACTCGCTTTTTCCGCTTACCGCTGATCTTGTCTATTGCTTGCAATATTTGCAGAAATGTCATGTTTTCGCCCCCCAGGATATAACGCTCTCCTGGTTTTCCATGCGCATAGGCCAGCAGGTGGCCCCGGGCAATGTCATCGGAATGAGCGACGTTCAAGCCGGTATTCACATAGGCCGGCATACGGCCGCGCAAAGTGTCAACGACTATACGCCCCGTCGGCGTGGGCCTTATGTCGCGCGGCCCCATCGGCGTAGACGGATTCACTATCAGTAAATGCAGCTTATGCTCATCGGTCATCTGCTGAACGACCTGTTCCGCCATGAATTTGGATCGCTTGTAGTGCCCATTCATGGCCAGGAGACTCGAGGGTGTGTCTTCGTTTGCAGGGACGCCGTCCTGAGTCGTTCCCAGCGTCGCCACGCTGCTGGTATACACCATGCGTCTCATTCCCGCTTCGGCAGCAGCCAGGATCAGCGCCTGAGTCCCCTTTACGTTGATGTCATACATGGTTTCAGGATTCGGCACCCAGAGCCGATAATCGGCGGCAACATGAAATAAATTATCGCAACCCGCGACCGCACGTTTCAGTGATGGAGCAGAGCGCAGATCTCCTTCAGAGATCTCAACAGGTAGTTGATAAAGATTTCTGCGGTCACTCCCCGGCCTGACCAGGCACCGCACCTCGTGACCTGCGTTAAGCAAACAGCGCGCGACTGCCGAACCGACGAATCCATTCGCGCCTGTAACCAATGACTTCAGCATGGCTGACCCCCGGTCAGCTCGGTGGGCTCAAAATTTATAAGCGACGTTCGAGACTGCATTGTTGCGGTGCTCCACAGCTTTTTACACCCCAGGTCGATTTCAAACCGGACGATTGGCGGTGTAATTCAATAATAGATAACGCAACGAAGAGATCAAAGCACGCTCACCTATCTGCATCAACACATCCAATACAAAAACAGTCCTTTGCCTTGCGCTCACACACGCCGTGTCGTAAGGTATTTCTCCACGTCTTCCTTGCTGAAACCCAGGGCAGCGGCCACACGATCGGCATGGCTTACCGTGGATACACCTGGAATTAAACGATAGGTGGGCCCTTCAGGAAGAAACTCGCCCTGAAGGTAACGGCCTATGCCTCTCTCCTGAAGGCGCTCGCATAGCTCATGGTTATGCGTAACAAGCAGTGTGCTTGCTCCAAGCTTGTAAAAGCCTGCGAGGACATACTCGGAAAGCTCCATTTTCTCTTCGAACGTCGTCCCCTCCGACAACTCATCGAGCACGACGAGGCTACCAGCCGTAGCGCTGAAGAAAATCTCGCGCGTTCGCTTCAGTTCATGGCCGAAGCGTCCTATACCCTCGTCCAGATGTCCCGGATCTGGCACCTGATAAAAAATACGTTCCGCCAGAACCAGTTGTGCCGCGGTTGCGGGAATGTAACAACCGATCTGCGCCAGTAGCTGAATCTGAGCCACTGTTTTACAGTAAGCGGTTTTGCCGCCGCTATTTGGCCCCGTGATTACCAGTAGCCGTCCGGTATCGTCAAGTAAAATATCGTTTGGCACATAGTCGGGATTCGCTTTGGCAAGTAACGGGTTCCTGGCTTGGGTAACACTAAGGAAATGGCGCTCGCGGTCCAATATCTCCGGCAGCACCATCTTGCCGCCAAACGTAGACGAATAACGGTGAAATGACAAAAGCTCATCGATCATTCCCAGCGTATCCAGCAGACGCGCCAACTCGGGACTGTTCTTGAATAGCTTGCGCAGCGGATATATGACTGAATCGCGGTCGGACGCGGCAATGGCAATCAGGAGGACCGGCAGCACCGGTACCGCCAGCACGAGTATTCCGTAACCCAGGTAAGAAATACCGAAGCCGGCCAGCAAGCTCTGAAAGAAATAAAGCGCTGCGCCTATCGCACCCAACGCCCCAAACATCGGAAGGGGTTTAATCATCGATGGTCTAAAGCGCGGGATTGGCAGATAAGGAGGTTTTTCGTCCCTGGTCTTGAGCTTCCCGTCCACGGAATAGACCGGTCCGCGCATCAGGGAATAAGTACGCGTGTTTCCAAAATCGCGAATCGCGTCGAATAAGCCCTGCAGATACGCGCTCTTCGGCTGTGGCAGGGTTTGCATTGCTTCGACCATATCGGTGACAAAAGCGGTACCATCGACGAATTGATGATAACCGTAACCGCTAAATTCCATTTCATCTTTACCGGTTCTGGAATTAGCGATGGCGAGCCCGCCGGTAAACGTACCGTAGAGCAATTGATGAAGACATTGCTCTCCGTCTACCATGGTTTCCACGAAATGCTGCAAAGCTTCGTAAAGACCGGGATTCGATTCCAGCTCGCGCAACGCCTCGTGTTTTTTCCGCGTCACTTCGGCATCGGTCCCTGGCTGGGCCAGGGACCGATAAAGCACCGATTGCCCGGCATGGGTGGTGGCATGGTTAAGCGAATCAAATAGTTGGTCCGTTTCGATTGCGCTAAAAGTTTTTGCGTCCAGCACACCTTTGACCGCTTCCGTCGGGCGGGCGTCTCGAATGCCCGACGGCCTGTCGCCAGTCGAAAGAATAGACGGCTGACCCCGGTATGTATCAGATACGGCTGGCTCATTCATGGTTGGCCTCGGTAGCCATCAAGCTATGTATATTCGATTTGAAGATACAACGGCGCGGCAACAGGCATCGTGGAAGATTATGCCCGTTCCCGCTTGAATTAGGCCGATATGCCCAGGTAAATATGGTCGACGATATGTTACGGAGAATCGAGCTGGAGTTTTCCTGCGTTCCTTGCCGCGAGCTCACTCGATAAGGTACTGCGATGGCCTCAACCGCAAATGCAGTTCCGAGCGGAAAGCAGATTCAGGCACCCCAACAACATAATGGCCATTAATGCGTCAAAACGACTCGCAACCTCTCCTTATGAGAAAATCTAACACTCAACCACTTGCGCGTCAACGGAGGAAGCGAGCCCGTAGTCAAAAAACCTCATTTAAAAAGGGGTTTGAAGAAGTTATTGCAATAATGCCTGGTTTACCTCCCTCAGGTCATCCTCGTCCAACTCTCCTGCCTCGGCCTCCAATCTCAATCTTGACATGAGAAAGTTATTTCGCGCCTGGGCGAGATCCCGGCGGGCTGAATAATATAGCTGCTGAGCATTTAATACATCCACCTCCGTTCTAACGCCGACCTCCTGCCCGAGCTTGGTTGAATCCAACTGGCTCTTGCTCGATAGCAGCGCCTGTTTCAGTGCTCTCACCTGGGCAATACCGTTGGTAACATTCAAATACTGCTGGCTCACCTGCAGCACGCTGTTGCGCCGGGTATTGTTCAGTTCCTGGAACACCCTTTCCTGGATAGCTAGGGCTTCGCGCACCTGCGATTGCACCGCGAAACCCTGAAATATCGGAAAGCTGACCTGAATCCCTATTTCCTTCGAGGTCAGGTTAATTGGCCGGCCGGTGATTGTACCGCCGACACCCTTTTGGTCGCTGTATATGGCGACCAGGTCCAGCGTGGGATAATGCCCTGCCTTGGCTCGTTCCACGTCCTGTTTTGCGATTTCATATACCGATTGTTGTACTTTTAGGGCAAGGTTATTCTGTTCAGCTACGGTAATCCAATCCTGCATGTTTGCGTACTTCAGGTTGAGCAGTTCGTAGGCAGTGTCTTTCGGGCGCACGAGTTCATCGGGCATATGTCCGATGATCTGCTGCAGAGTGCGTTTCGCCACTTCCAGCTGGTTCTTGGCGGCGATTTCCTGAGATATGGTCAGATCGAAACGGGCCTGGGCTTCATAGGTATCGACGATAGTTGTCGTGCCCACCTCAAAGTTGCGCTTGGCCTGCTCAAGCTGCTCCGAGATTGCCTTTTTCTGAGTCTCTGCGACCTCCAGATTCACTTGCGCGGTGAGGATATCCAAATATGCCTGGGCAACCCGGAGGATCAGATCCTGTGCTGCAATGATGAATTGTGAGTCCGCCTGAGCAACCTGAAGCTTGGACTGTTCATATATTACGAAATTTTCCTTGCGATAAATTGGCTGGGTTGCCGTGATAGTCAGGCTCTGGTTATCAATGATCACCTCAGACGGCCTGACCGCCCCGACGGCCGCAGCCGTGCTGGTACTTCCTATATCTATGAATTGCCTCCGCTTCACAAACGCAAGCGAGAGGGTGGGAAGCAACCCGGCCCGACCCTGCGGCAGCCTTTCCTGCGCCGCCATATGGGCAGCACGCGCAGCGCTATATAATGCGTCTTCTTCCAGCGCTTGACGATAGGTTTCCATCAGATCGGCTGCGTGGAGTGGAGTATGTAAAGCTGCTCCTGCAATCAATAATGCATAAATATATTGCGGAATTTTCACTTTGATTCCAGATTGTCTAACTCTTGGACGAAAAAAGAGCTATCGACCGATTGGACGCGGTTGAGCTAGATCAGCCAGGCGGACTTGTAATTCATGGATTGGGCCGTAAGATCAAAATGTAAATCTCTCAGGCTGCATCGCGTTCTTGAGCGGGGAAATACAGGTTTCAAACAGGCCGACTGTACTATATACGCCCGCATTTTCCTTTTGGATCACGCAAGTGACGAGCACGGCTTGCATGGCAGGTACGTCGCCTACCACCGCGAACAGACGTCCACCGGTTTTGAGGCTTTTTTGGAAAGCCTCCGGTAAAACCGGGGTCGACCCCGTCAGCACGATCACATCGTAAAGCCCATGCTGAGGCCAGCCACGGGCAGCATCTCCATGCTCCAGGATTACATCGGTGATTCCATGCGCCTGGAGATTTTTTTCCGCCATGGCTTTCAGTTCCGGCACGATTTCCACGCTGCAAACAGACCCGCCTTTGGCTGCCAGCAATGCCGTCAAGTATCCGCTGCCGCTTCCTACCTCCAAAATCCTGTCGGTTTTTTTTACCTGCAATTCCTGCAAGATCCGCGCTTCCATTTTTGGGGCAAGCATGACTTCACCATATCCAAGCGGAATTTCCATGTCCACAAATGCAAGAGAACGATAAGCCGCGGGAACAAATTCCTCGCGCCGCAGCTCGAATAATAATTTGAGAACTTCCTGGTCCAGCACTTCCCATGTACGAATTTGCTGTTCTATCATGTTAAAACGGTTTTGCTCAAGATCCATGTCCAGCCTTATATAAAATATCGTCCCAGACTTGCAATTATTCCACATTTCCATTAGCTTCACAGCAGCAGCTAGGGGTCCCTTCCGGAAACGCCGGAAACTGGTGAGATAGTCCCTTATTACCTGACACGGATAATGCCGCCGTAGGGAAGCTGGGATGTAACCATCCCGCTCCTTTACGGCACTAGAGGAGCGTATTATGAATGCAACCGTTTTAAATGCCGCGCAAATTCCTTTGCCCTTTTCGAGCAAAACAGCCCATGTGGACGAAGGGGCGGTCAAGCCTCTGCCTGAATCCCGAAAAATTTATGTGCATGGCTCCCGCCCTGATATTCAGGTGCCGATGCGGGAAATCAGCCAATCCGATACGCCTGCCAGCATGGGTGCGGAACAAAACCCGGCAATTTACGTTTACGACACTTCCGGCCCGTACACGGATCCGGCGGTAAAGATCGATATCCGTTCCGGCTTGGCTCCCCACGCAAATGCATTATGCGCGTCAAGGCATCGTTACACCGGAAATGGAGTATGTAGCCATACGTGAAAATCAACGTTGCGAGCACCTGAGTAATCAACATCGGGAATTACTCACACGCCAGCATCCCGGGCAGGATTTCGGCGCCTTTCTGCCCCAGCATATCACGCCGGAATTCGTACGCGATGAAATAGCCAGGGGTCGCGCAATCATTCCTGCCAACATCAACCATTCCGAATCCGAACCGATGATCATCGGCCGCAATTTTCTCGTGAAAATCAATGCGAACATCGGTAATTCGGCACTGGGTTCGAGTATCCAGGAAGAAGTCGAGAAAATGACCTGGGCTATCCGTTGGGGCGGAGATACGGT
>CAJDVB010000050.1_pt1 | contig 13135 bp, 12 predicted proteins | sample 7391231 | NCBI WGS metagenome assembly CAJDVB01 (sample SAMEA7055679, study PRJEB34461) | soil metagenome | biome: terrestrial ecosystem; feature: Peninsula; material: soil | place: Antarctica | collected 2016
TTTACGCATTCATGCCTACCGATTATAGCGGAGTCGCGGAATTGGGGATCATTTCCGGTACTGGCATGGTGATCAGTCTGCTCGTTACCCTTACCATAGGGCCCGCTCTGCTACGTTATTTTCCCAGGAAATTGTCAGCGAAAGCCACTACAAAGAGCTCAGTGGGGAAAGTGCTTGAGCTATCTTTGAAGTGGCACAGGTTGACCTATGCCATCACTTTCGTCGCTTTGATTGCTGCTCTTGCAATACTGCCTCGGGTAACGTTTGACTATAACCTGCTGAATATGCAAGCGCAGAATGGAGAAGCAATACGCACATTCAAGGAACTTCTTCTGGACGCCGACAATTCCCCCTGGCATGCGACTGCGTTGGCCGGCGATCGAAAAGAAGCAGAACGTCTGGCGCAGCAGCTGGCCAAGCTTCCTGAAGTGACCAAGGTGGTCACCATCTTCGACCTGGTGCCAGCAGAGCAGGAAGAGAAACTTTCGCTTATCGAGGAAATGGCGCTTACGATGGGACCGATAACGAATGCAACGCAGGCTCGGCCGATGGTCGGTGAAGACCAGATAAGTCAGCGTAAATCTTTGGATACACTGGCCGCCGCATTGGATCGATTTATCGCCGAGCGTCCCGATCATCCTGCATTGGCAAGTGTTCGCGCTCTCAAAACGTCTCTTACCGCTCTGCTTGCCCGACTCGATGCGGCGAGTGCCGACGAGAGGAGCCACCTGCTGCAGTCAGTGGAGGCCGATCTTCTGACTACACTACCCTCCGCTTTGCAGAGCTTGCGGATTGCTACTGAAGCTGCGCCATTTGATATGCGGGATCTGCCGGAATCGCTGAGCAGCCGGTGGGAAAGTCGCTCAGGCGAGTACCGGATCGCGGTCTATCCGGCTGAGGATCTTAACGACAACGATGCATTGCGCCGTTTTGTGCGCGCGGTGCAACAAGTCGCGCCGAACGCCACGGGAGCGCCTATGGTGAGCCTTGAAGCAGGCGAGGCGGTGGTGCAGGCATTTATCCAGGCCTTCCTGTTGGCGCTGGTGGGGATTATCGCCGCACTGCTAATAATATTGCGCAGTGTGAAATATACGCTGCTGGTCCTGACCCCGCTTTTGCTGTCCAGTTTGTTTACTGCCGCGTTCACCGTCGTGTTGAATATACCGTTCAATTTTGCCAATATCATTGCTTTGCCGTTATTGCTTGGCCTCGGTATCGACAGCAGCCTGCACATGGTGCACCGAAGCCTGAATAACGAGCTGGTGAGCGAAGTTTTGATCCACACCAGTACCGCCAGAGCTATTTTCTATAGTGCTCTGACTGCGCTGGTCGATTTCGCAAGTCTCATGTTTTCGTCGCATGAAGGTACCGCCAGTATGGGAATAATGCTTACCGTGGGACTGACTTTTACGCTCCTCTGCACTTTGATAATACTGCCGATCTTATTGAAGGCGCCCGCCCAAAGCATTAAAGTATGATCAAACCTGCGCCCCGCTTCATAAGTCCGGGAATGAGGATGAGCAGTCAAGAAACCAGATCACCGCTGTGTCCACGCGAGCTTATTCTCCCTTTGTTTACGTAAGCGAAGTTATACGCTAAATTGTCATTTATTGTTTATACTCCCCCCTTGGCGCGACCACCGCATTATTAAAGTAGCAATGCCTGGAGATTAGCAGTCATGTCTATCTTAACTGATCATGATACATAACTACCGGACAACCGTTCTGCTGGCAATCTGTGCCGTATCGTTCGCGGGATGCGCTACCGTACAAACGAGCGAATCCGGCATAAACTCGATTGATCCTAATGAAGAAACCAATCGCAAATTTTATAACTTCACGGATACGATCGACCGGAACCTGCTGGCGCCTGTTGCTGATGTTTATATAAAATACATACCCGACCCCATGGTGCGTTCGATAGGAAACTTCTATGACAATCTCGCGTATCCGAACGTTATCCTGAATGATTTTTTGCAAGGCAAAGTCCGTCAGGGCTTCCAGGACAGCCTCCGTTTTGTCGTTAATTCAACGATTGGCCTGGGTGGCTTCTTCGACATGGCGGCGCCCATGGGCTTGCCGCAACATGACGAAGACTTTGGGCAAACACTTGGCGTATGGGGTGTCAATACAGGATCTTATCTTTTTGTTCCATTGATCGGCCCCAGCACCTATCGTGATGCGCCGGGAATACCCGTAAGCGTTTTCAGCAACCTTTTATTTTATGCCGGCACCTTCGCCAGCAGCGCTATCGTAGGTCCTGTCACGGTTTTAAGCATTATCGACAGAAGAGCGAGGCTATCTGGTCCTATGCGAGTACGTGACCAGGCGGCGCTGGATCCCTATCTATTTGTGCGAGAGGGGTTTTTGCAACAACGCAAACATTTAATTTATGATGGAGATCCGCCACCCGAGAGCTATGAAGACCCAATGGACGAAGACCTCGGGCAGAACGTTCCAGAAGCGGCGACCTCGCGCTGAAACCAACGCTCGCAATATGCGTGATTGGCTTGAGGATCGGCTAACATCGATCTCATCGTAAGGCATTCCTCTCCCTCAAGCGCCAAACGCGCGTAGCGGCATAGTGCATAGTAAGTCCATGCAGAACATAATTTCATGAATTTCTTTCGTTATTTTCTTATCATACGGATGGTTTTCATCCTGAATTCAGCTAGAAGCGCGACTTGTGTAAAAATTAATGTATAGATTCGGAGGTACCGCTACATTGTCTTCTCAACAGGTTAGCCCAACCAGTAAAACGTCGCTGGAAGATGGATTGACAGCAGCGCGTGATGCGTTGCTGTCGCTACAGAAACAAGATGGTCATTGGTGTTTTCCGCTGGAGGCAGACTGCACGATTCCGGCGGAGTATATATTGATGATGCACTTCATGGATGATGTCGATGTAAACCTGGAAGTCAGACTCGCCCGGTTTATCCGTGAAAAGCAGGATCTCGAGCATGGTGGCTGGCCGTTGTATTATGGAGGCCATTTCGACCTTAGCTGTACAATCAAGGCATATTATGCTTTGAAGATCGTAGGTGATTCGCTCGATGCGCCGCACATGATTCGCGCGCGCGCCGCCATTTTAAAACATGGAGGGGCGGCACGGGCCAATGTGTTCACCCGCATACTGCTTGCCATGTACGGTCAGCTTCCCTGGCGCGGCGTTCCATTCGTGCCGGTAGAGATCATTTTGCTGCCTCGCTGGTTTCCTTTCCACCTGAGCAAAATTGCTTACTGGTCTCGTACCGTTACAATACCGCTGTCCATTTTATGCAGTTTGAAGGCGCGTGCGGCGAATCCGCGCAAGATTCATGTCCGTGAACTGTTTACGGTGCCTCCAGAGGAAGAGCGTGACTATTTTCCGGTTCGCACTCGTCTCAACCGCCTGTTTTTAATAATTGAGCGTACCGCCTCGCTATTCGAGCCGCTCATTCCACAGGCTCTGCGCCGTATTGCAATACGGCGAGCTGAACATTGGATCGTGGAGCGGCTAAACGGCGAGTGTGGTCTGGGAGGAATTTTTCCTGCCATCGTGAACGCTGGCGAGGCACTGGCATTGCTGGGCTATGCCTACGATCACCCTTACCGAGACCAATGCCGCCAGGCTCTACGAGGGCTGCTGGTTGAGGAAGGCCAACGCGCCTGGTGCCAGCCGTGTACGTCGCCCGTGTGGGACACCGTCCTTACTTGCCTCGCCATGCAGGAAAGCGCCGATGTGGATCAAAAGCCCGTCCGTGAAGCGCTCGACTGGCTCATCCCCAAACAGATACTCGATGCGCCCGCGGATTGGCAGGAAGACCACCCCAACTTGCCAGGCGGCGGCTGGGCCTTTCAGTATGCCAACCCTCATTACCCCGATCTGGACGACACCGCAGCCGTGGCCTGGGCGCTATACCAGGCGGATCCTCAAGCTTATCAGGGGAGCATAGTACGCGCTGCCGACTGGCTTGCGGGAATGCAGTCGCACGACGGCGGCTTTGCGGCCTTCGACGTCGACAATACCTATTATTATCTTAACGAAATACCATTTGCCGACCATGGCGCCTTGCTTGATCCGCCGACCAGCGATGTCACTGCGCGTTGCACCGGTTTTCTCTCATTGTATGGTGAACCCAGGCATAAGCTTGTCGTGGAACGAGGCCTCGCCTATCTGTTTCGCGAGCAGGAACCCAGCGGAGCGTGGTTTGGACGCTGGGGAAGCAATTATATCTACGGCACCTGGTCAGTAATGGAGGCGTTCCGCCTGGCCCGCGTTGATACCGGCCATCTCGCCATTCGCCGTGCGGTGCAGTGGCTGAAGTCGGTGCAGCGCGATGACGGAGGCTGGGGCGAAAGTAACGATACCTACTTCGAACCTCAGCACGCGGGACGGTTCGAGAGAAGTACATCTTTTCAGACGGCCTGGGCGCTGTTGGCCCTGATGGCGGCAGGAGACGGGCACAGCCATGAAGTGCGCAGGGGCATCGAATATCTGCTGCATGAGCAGAGCAGCGATGGATTATGGAATGATCCCTGGTTTACGGCACCGGGTTTTCCGCGGGTTTTTTACCTGAGATATTATGGTTATACCAAGTATTTCCCGTTGTGGGCGCTGGCCAGGTTCCATGCTTTGACGCGGAAGACTTCTGCGTGAGGGAGGTTGGCATCATCACGGCGATGCGGGTGGAAGCTCGATGCATCACGTCGCTCCGTCTGCCCTTCAATCAAAGAATCAGCTTGGGGGAAAGCGCTGCAATCTGGCTCTGCGGGATGGGTGAAGAGGCTGCTCGCGAAGCCGCGGAAGGGTTGAAAATGGGCGGTGCGCGTGCCTTGATGAGTTTTGGATTTGCAGGCGCATTGGATCCCAGTTTGCGTCCGGGGCACTTGATATTGCCTGAGTCCGTCCATGCCGGCCAATCACTGCAAGTCGACCTGAGCTGGCGTGACAGCTTGCGGCAATGTCTGCCTTCCCACTTGAACGTTACCGGCGGCATATTGGCTGCGAGCCGGGAGATGCTGACCTCGGCTATTGCCAAGCATGAGCTGGCGCAGACGACTGGCGCTTGCGCAGTGGACATGGAAAGCGGCGCGGTGGCGGAAGCTGCCGCTCATGCGGGCTTGCCGTTTCTGGCGATACGGGCGATCTCGGACCCGGTCGATTTGTCGCCGCCTCCAGTTCTGCTCGATGCAGTGCGCCCCGACGGAAGCGCCGATCTCGTTCGCCTTCTGCCGCTGCTGGTACGAGGATCTTTAACTGTTGGCACGCTGCTTCGCCTGGCGATGGGCTCGCGCGCCGCATGCTCCACCCTGTCGGCTGTAGTGCGATATGCCGGCGCGGAAATGGGCATGAGGACACGCAATTCCGCGCTGGAGCAAAATTGCACCTGGCAAACTCGACGTTACCTGCCAGCCCGATATTCGAAAATGAAATAAAGTCATCACATTACTTGAGAGTTGACCCTGTTAAAGAGTAAAATGTCGCCCTTTCCTATTGGGCGTAATGGAGAGCAGTATGGCAGTCAAAACCGAACAAAAAGCGCAAGTGGTGCGCGACTATCAACGAGCAGACGGAGATACGGGTTCGCCCGAAGTGCAAGTGGCTTTATTGACCGCTCGCATCAACGATCTGGCCGGTCATTTCAAAGCGCACGTCAAGGATCATCACTCACGCCGCGGTTTGTTGCGTATGGTGAGCCGTCGCCGCAAGCTGCTGGATTATCTGAAGCGTAGCAGCGCTGATAGCTATCGGGCGCTGATCGAACGCCTTGGCTTGCGCAAATAGATATCGAGCAGCGGTGAGATAGCAGCGGCATGAACGAAATCGCTGTTTCCGCCAAGCCTGGCCGGAGCTATAGCCGTTGATCTGACGTCAACCGGCATGATTTTATCGAAAAGGGCAGTTAATTGAAAATCAAGAAAAGCATTACTTACGGATCTCATCAACTAACACTCGAAACCGGGGAAATAGCAAGGCAGGCGCACGGCGCAGTGATGGTTACCATGGACGACACCGTGGTTCTTGTTACCGTGGTGGGTGCAAAAAACGCTAAACAAGGGCAGGACTTTTTTCCCCTGACCGTGGACTATCAGGAAAGGACCTACGCCGCCGGTAGAATACCCGGTAGTTTTTTTAAGCGCGAAGGCCGTCCATCGGAGAAGGAAATTCTTACCTCCCGCCTTATCGACCGCCCCATTCGTCCGTTATTCCCGGAAAGTTTTTATAATGAAGTTCAGATTGTGGCCACGGTCCTGTCCTCCGATAACGAGGTGGATGCGGATATACCCGCCCTTCTGGGCGCCTCCGCCGCGCTGGTTCTTTCCGGCATACCATTCGAGGGTCCGATCGGCGCGGCCCGTGTAGGCTATATCAATGGCGAATATATATTAAACCCGAGTACTACACAGCTTAAGCAGACTCAACTGAATCTGGTAGTGGCAGGCACTCAGCGAGCTGTGCTGATGGTGGAGTCCGAAGCACTGGAGCTATCCGAGGAAATCATGTTGGGTGCTGTCGTCTACGGCCACCAGCAAATGCAGGTAGTGATCGATGCGATCAGCGAATTGGCTGACGAAGCAGGAGTTACTGCATGGGACTGGGTCCCGGTGTCAAAGGACGCCGCTCTTGCCGAGAAAATTGCTGATTTGGCGGAAAATGACTTGCGCGCCGCATTCCGGCTAAAGCAAAAGCAGGCACGATCGGAAACCATAGACAATATCTGGAAAAGAGTTTTTACCGAAGTGGGTGTCAATTCGGAGGAAGGGCCAGGCGCGCAATCCGTAAAGGAGGCCTGCTTTGCCCTGGAATCGAAAATTGTGCGAACACAGATATTGGATGGCGAGCCTCGTATAGACGGGCGTGATACGCGAACCGTCCGGCCGATTACGATCCGTAACGGCTTGCTGCCGCGTGCTCACGGCTCTGCGTTATTTACCCGAGGGGAAACTCAGGCGCTGGTAGTGGCAACGTTGGGCACCGGGCGGGATGAGCAGAAAATCGATGCACTGCAAGGCGATTATTCCGAACGCTTTATGCTCCACTACAATATGCCGCCTTATGCTACTGGCGAGACCGGCCGTGTAGGGACGCCCAAACGCCGTGAAATCGGCCACGGACGTCTTGCCAAGCGGGCTTTGATTGCTGTGTTGCCCACTCCCGAAGAGTTTGGTTATTCTCTCAGAGTGGTATCGGAGATTACCGAATCGAACGGGTCCAGCTCTATGGCGTCGGTTTGCGGTGGTTGTCTTGCATTAATGGACGCGGGGGTCCCACTGAAAGCGCATGTGGCAGGTATTGCCATGGGATTAATAAAAGATGGCAACAGGTTTGCGGTGTTGACCGATATCCTGGGGGATGAAGATCATCTGGGTGATATGGATTTCAAAGTGGCCGGTACCGAAGCCGGTATCACTGCGCTCCAAATGGATATCAAGATTCAGGGCATCACCAAGGAAATTCTGCACGCGGCACTGATACAGGCAAAGGAAGGCCGTCTGCATATTCTTGGGATTATGAAACAGGCTTTGCCCACCACGCGGGAGGATATTTCGGAACATGCACCTCGTATCATCAAAATAAAAATCAATCCCGAGAAAATCCGTGACGTGATTGGTAAGGGTGGCGCGGTGATTCGCGCGTTGACGGAAGAAACCGGAACCACCATCGATATCGCTGACGACGGTACTGTGATGATAGCGTGTATCAGTGCTGAAGGTGGCGAATTGGCAAGGAAGCGTATCGAAGATATTACGGCCGAGGTTGAGGTGGGAAGAATTTACGACGGAACCGTTTTGAAACTTCTGGACTTCGGAGCAATCGTTAGCGTTCTCCCAGGCAAGGACGGGCTGTTACATATCTCGCAAATTGCCAACGAGCGCGTCAATAACGTAACCGACCATCTCAAGGAAGGCCAGGTGGTGCGTGTTAAAGTTCTGGAAGCCGATGACAAGGGCCGTTTACGCCTGAGTATGAAGGCAGTTTCCGCCGAGGTCACCGACAACACGGTAACGTAGGTATAGCTGGACAACTTCTTGCGAGAACTGTGACTCTTCAAAAAGGAGCCCAGAGGATATACTGCTCTTCATCGATGGAGGGCAGATCCAACCCGGTTGCCAGGGAATAAAAAAAGCCCTGATCGCGAGATAGGGCTTTTTATCTTACAATAATAATGTTCGATTCAGCTACATCTGCAGATGTATGCCTGTAGAAACGAGTCTAAAAATATTATTTGGCGACCTGCTTTTCCCTTATTTCATCCAGGGTCTTGCAATCAATGCAGAGAGTGGCAGTGGGCCGGGCTTCAAGTCGTTTAAGACCGATTTCCACACCACAACTTTCACAATAACCGTAATCGCCAGTATCTATTTTTGCGATAGTCTCGTCAATTTTCTTGATCAACTTGCGCTCACGGTCCCGGTTCCGTAACTCCAGCGCCATGTCCGATTCCTGACTGGCACGATCGTTAGGGTCGGCGAAAATCGTGGCTTCGTCCTGCATGGTGTGAACCGTGCGATCTATATCCCGTCCCAGCTCAAACTTGATGCCTTCCAGTATATTGCGGAAATGCATAAGCTGCCCGGAACTCATGTAGGTTTCTCCCTTCTTCGGTTTATAGGGACCAGCCTGTTTATGCAGTTCTTGCGGCATATTAATATTCCTTTTCCATTTCTGGTGATCTGTGGTAACACTTACAGAAAAAAACATTATACAGCAAGTAGCTTGACGGTTCGTCTGATGTGGTTCCCGAGAACTTGACCGAGCGTCAGCGTAATCGGTTAACGAGGTAAGTGAGGCCGTATAACTTTCGTTCCTGAGCTTCAGGCGGCTTCCGGGTCAATCCGTTTGCATGAAGTCTACCTACATCGACAGCGGGAATTCTTGCAGAATTCCCATCGCTTGAATACCCCCAAAAGGAAATAAATAACCCATTAATTTAATGGACGAGAAACGTTTGTTCCAAGTATGGCAGGCCCTTGTCTTATTTCTCCGTGAAGCGTTGCCATGATCGGAAAGGTGCGGCAATTTGTCGCACCTTTCCCAAAATTTGTGCTATGTTTCTTATAGTCATTCTTGTCTTCTGGCGATATTCGCATTATTCAAGAATGGCGGAGGCTGGTTTATATCGGGTATCTGCGTCCGCGTCGAAACCGGTCGCAAAAAAGGAACTGGTCGATAAAAGTCGACGCGACAATGTCTTTCGCTGAGTCGCGTCGTAACATCCCTAACATATATAGGAGAACGTGATGTCCAACAAAAAATCCCTTATTTCTATTGCCATAGGCTCCGCTTTTGTCGCTACGCTGGGCACTGTACCGGGTGTTTCGGCGGCCGATAACCCATTCACCATACAGCCTCTCGACAAAGGTTACATCGTGGCCGATTCCCATAAATATGGCGAAAAGAAAGGTGGGGAAGGTAAGTGCGGCGGTGAAGGCGCATGCGGCGAAGGCAGGTGTGGCGCGGCTATGGCGGACGCAAACGGTGATGGGAAGATCACCAAGGAAGAATGGACCGCGCATCACGACGCCATGTTTGAACATATGGATGCCAACAAGGATGGCGTTATCAGCAAAGATGAGATGAAGGGCAAAATGAAAGACGGCAAGTGCGGTAGCGGTAAATAACTAAAGATACATCTGAACTGTTCAGAGTTACTGTCGAATCCGTATCTTCTTTGTTTTGAACGGCCTGACCCGCTTTCCTGTGCACCATCGCGCACAGGAAAGCGAGGCCCCAGCTAAGCCAATCCCCAATTCATTCGAATTGTGACATAATATTCCATCCAAAATTCAGGAGAAAATACTGTGCGCAACAAGAAAACCATGATTTCCCTAGCCATTGGTTCTGCTCTTGCCGCTACACTTGGCGCAGTACCGCTTGTCTCTGCAGCAGATAGCCCCTTTACCGCTCAATCCCTGGATAAGGGCTATATGCTGGCGTATGCCGATAAGGTAGATCCCAACAAATATGGCGGTGGAGCAAAATCCGGCGAAGGTCGATGCGGCATGTCGATGGTGGATGCCAATAAGGATGGCAAGGTCACCAAACAAGAATTTCTCAAGCATCATGAAAACATTTTCGACAGGATCGATGCCAACAAAGATGGGGCGGTGGATCAGCCTGAGGCCGATAACTATGGTGGAACCAAGCCGAGTGCGCCGAGTACGGCTCCGCATGCTGGAATGAAGAAGTAATTTTTCCCGACGTGGAATTCCTGCCACGTGCCAGCGTTGGCCTCGGTTTGCGGCGAGAATTGATCCCCGCATTAAAAACCGGTGTTCCCGATGCCATCGACTTCTTCGAGATCGCTCCAGAAAACTGGATCGATCTTGGTGGCATTTTGGGGCGCGATCTGCGCATTTTCACTGAACGCTATCCCTTCGTCTGCCATGGCCTTTCGCTCTCGATCGGCAGTCCAGCGCCGCTGGACGAGGTGTTGTTACAAAAGATCCGGCAGTTTCTGGATCGACATCAAATCCGCCTTTACACCGAACATCTTTCCTATTGCTCCGACGATGGCCATCTATACGATCTGCTTCCGATACCTTTTACTGAAGAAGCGGTAAAGTATGTTGCGGCACGGGTTCGCCGCACCCAGAATATACTGGAGCGACGCATAGCACTGGAAAATGCTTCGTTTTACGTGCAGGCACCCATCGCCGAGATGAGCGAAGCGGACTTTATTCGCGCTGTATTGATCGAGGCGGATTGCGATCTGCATCTCGACGTCAATAATGTATACGTCAATAGCATTAATCACGCTTACGACCCGATCGAATTTATCCGTGCGATGCCTACCGAGCGTATCGTTTATATGCATATGGCCGGTCACTATAATGAAGCGGAGAATTTGATTATCGATACGCATGGCGCGGACGTGATCGATCCGGTATGGTCATTGCTCGAACAAACTTACCGTATTCACGGCGTGGCGCCCACTCTGCTGGAGCGCGATTTCAATATCCCGCCGCTCCTCGAACTGGTGCGTGAAGTCGAGCGCATCGGCTTGATCCAGACCCAGTATTACGGACCGAGTCATGGGTATGCCGCTTCCTGAATTTCAGCGTTTCCAGTACGCTTTCACTGCGCATATACGCAACCCCAGGATAAGCCCTTGCCCGCGCGGTATCGAAGCGCGGCGCATGGAAATATATAGGAGGCTGGTTTACAACAATCTTGAGAGCTTTCTCCTGACCTGTTTTCCCGTGCTCAATAAAGTGCTGGGAAAACGGCGGTGGACTCGGCTTATACGTAGGTTTCTTGCCACGCATCGCAGCCGTTCGCCTTTTTTTCGCCAGATACCCGATGAGTTCATCCACTTCCTGCAGAGCGAAGAGGCGATACCGGCAAATTATCCGGAATTCGTCTTGGAGCTCGCGCACTACGAATGGGTAGAGCTGGCGCTTTCCATTTCAACCCTGGCTCCGGCGTGGGAAGCGATCGACCAGGAAGGTGGCTTGCTGGAACAGCGCCCGGTTTTAAATCCCGTTTTTGCTAACCTTTGTTACAACTGGCCGGTGCACCGTATCGGTCCCCGCACACGAGTCATGCAAACAGAAACCTATCTGCTCGTATTTCGCAATGCCGATGATCAGATTCAATTCACCGAAATAAACGCATTTACGTCACGCCTGATAAATCTCCTGGCTTCTGCTGAGCATACGGGCAAGGCGGCGCTTCAAATCGTTGCCGTGGAAAGTCGACATCCCTCGCCCGAGGTCGTGATTCAGGGCGGGCTCGAAATCATGCGTGATTTAATGGCGCGTGGCGCGATACTGGGCGTTTTTAAATAATATATCGTGATTGTTCTCTGTGCGCTGCGCAATTGGGTGAGCCATAGCCGCTTGCTCGCGAAATAAATTGCGACAAATTTTTATATCACATTCGATGAGAGTCGCCCGATATGAAGCCAAACTCACTGGATCTCGGGGAAATCACCGACCTTACGCTGGCCCGCTACAACGAACGTGCCGAGGCTTTCTGGACGGGAACGAAAGACCATGACGTCGGGCAAAATATCGCCGCGTTGCTTCAACATATCAAGGCCATTCCCCCCTTCAACATATTGGATTTCGGCTGTGGACCAGGTCGTGATCTGAAAGTTTTTGCAGAACTTGGCCATGTCGCAACAGGACTGGAGGGGGCGATGAATTTTGTCGAAATGGCCAGCAGCCATAGCGGTTGCGAGGTATGGCATCAGGATTTTCTCAGGCTCGATTTGCCGGATGGATACTTCCACGGCATATTTGCCAATGCTTCACTGTTTCATGTTCCCACTTCCGAGCTATCGCGTGTATTGAAGGAACTTTGGGCAACGCTGAAACCGGACGGGGTGTTATTCAGCTCGAACCCCCGAGGAAATAACGAGGAGGGCTGGAACCAGGGGCGCTACGGTGTATACCATCATATCGAAAACTGGCGGCACCACCTTGCCAATGCCGGGTTCGTCGAAATTACCCATTACTATCGCCCTGCTGGCCTTCCTTTCGAGCAGCAATCATGGCTCGCCAGTGTGTGGCGTAAAGTGGCTGCATTACGCTGAGTAGTGAGTATGGCTGTAACACGCCAGATGAAATCAAAAAAAGATGTAGTAGTAATAGGCGCCGGGGCGGCCGGCATGATGTGCGCAATCGAAGCGGGAAAGCGCGGGCGTTCGGTTCTGCTACTGGAGCATGCAAGCAAGCTGGCAGAGAAAATCCGAATCTCCGGTGGTGGACGTTGTAATTTCACCAATATGCATACGGGCCCGGAAGCTTTTCTCTCACAAAATCCACATTTCTGCCGATCGGCGTTGACCCGCTTTACCCCCCAACACTTTATTGCGCTGATGGAAAAGCATCAGATCCGCTATCATGAAAAGAAGCTGGGGCAATTATTCTGCGACGACAGTTCCCAGCAAATCATCGACGTCTTGCGGCGCGAATGCGATAGTGCCGGCGTCGAATGGGAAATGCCATGCCAAGTGAGTAATGTAAGTTTTCTCAACCTTAATGGCTCTAGGTTCGTGCTGGAAACCGACCGTGGCACATTGGCAACGGATGCAGTGGTAATTGCTACCGGTGGCCTCTCCATTCCACAAATTGGCGCAAGTCCCTTCGGATATCGCATCGCGGAGCAATTCGATATAGCGGTTACCCCTCTGCGACCGGGATTG
>CAJDVB010000010.1_pt1 | contig 13084 bp, 14 predicted proteins | sample 7391231 | NCBI WGS metagenome assembly CAJDVB01 (sample SAMEA7055679, study PRJEB34461) | soil metagenome | biome: terrestrial ecosystem; feature: Peninsula; material: soil | place: Antarctica | collected 2016
TTCGATTTATCACCTGAAGCGGGAAAATGCCTTTTTACGCAAATCACTGTGGCCATTACGCGAAGTGATCAGTTCCATGCAACGAGGGGACTCGCCGCTGTTCACCCGCAATACCTTGCTTTACCTGCGCGATGTCTACGACCATACCATTCACATCATCGAATCGGTTGAGTCTCTACGCGACGTGACAGGAGGCATGCTTGACATTTATATGTCCAGCGTAAGCTACCGCATCAGTACGGTAATGAAGGTTCTCACCGTCATTACTACCATATTCATGCCACTGAGCCTGATAGCCGGCATTTATGGGATGAATTTCCAACACTTGCCTGGGCTTGACTGGTACTGGGGATTCTTCGCGGTCCTGGGAGCAATGGCAGTGATCAGTGTGGGGATGCTGGCACTATTCCGCTGGAAAAAGTGGTTGTAATCCTGTTTAACAGCTCAGCGGCCAACTCAACCGTCCAGCTCATCGGCGAACTGGACGCTTGGCCGAAAACTTTCTCGAGAGTCTCTAGCAGCCTGTCTGACTTAAAGGAAATCAGCTGCAAAAGCGTCTGGCTGGTTCATATTTCGCCACTTTTTCGGCCGATAGAATAATTATTTGCCTTCAAAACCTGCCCTCACCCCGTCACTTTTTTGCTGCGATTCTTCAAGTCCGACAGGCTGTTAGAACTCGAATATTTGCCCGCGCTTCAATTTCTCCGGTTTGAATTCTCCTGCCGCTGCCTGAACTTCCGCCATTGTCGCGTCCTCATTGCCTGGTTCCATGTGAGTGATCAGAAGCCGGACCGGCTTGTTGAGCTGCTTTAACCCTTGGACCAGCAGTTCAGGGCGCATATGGCCAGAAGCCTCGGCACCCGCAACGTTGTGGTTGAGAAAGGTCGTTTCAATCATCAGATAGCGCAGGTTGCCGATTGCGTTCAAGGCGTTCCAGAACGGCTCATGGTAAGTTGTGTCGCCACTGAATACAAAACTTGCCTTACCGCTATCAAGCTGATAGCCCACACCTGGCACAGCATGTCGTGCCGGCAGCGGGGTGATCATCCTTCCCGACAATTCGACGCTCTGTCCTACTGTCACAGACCGGAAGACCACATACGGATTGTCGGGTGAAGGTAATTGAACATATCCTGCTTCAGGATGGCAATAGTTTCAGCCAATGCGTAAACCGTAAGCGGCCTCTCACGACGCGGCCCCACCATATCCGCCACCATGGGAAGCAAGCCCGCATGGTCGAGATGCGAATGAGTAAGAAATACCGTATTGATGCGCAGCATCTCGGTCAGCGTCAAGTCCCCCGCGCCGGTACCCACATCGACCAGGATGTCGTCATCCAGCATCAGGCAAGTGGTTCTTAAATCGGCGCCAACGCCACCGGTGCATCCAAGAATGGTCACCCGCATCTTATCCTCGCGCAACGATCTCAAAAATATCGCTTAGGTACATGACTTGGCAGCCGGGATGGCATGCGAGATATCGGGCATAAAGTTCGAAACGCACGCTTCGTGGATTTTCTTTCCATCCCGCCCAATCCACCAAGCGATACAGACGAGTTACTTGGACAGTAGTCTGGGGATGCTGTCCTGCACTGTTGAAGCCCACCCCCACGATAAAACCTTGAGACCGCGGACACGTGCCCATGACACAATCATTGTGCGTAGCAGAGGTGGAGCATCGGGCAGCATCCATACTTCAGAGATGCGCTTTTCCTCACGCCAACTACGCAGCAGAAGCCTTACCACCGCCTCCAGGCCGATTGCGTAGCTGCGCATCTGCAAGCAAAGAAGTAATCGCGCCGGTTCCGGTGTAAGCCAGTGAGCGTAACCGCCTTCGCGAAACACGTAATCAAGCGCATCAAGAAGATCCGGGGGAAAATGCGCAAGCGGACAATTGCCCGACAGAAGCAGGACATTAAGCGAAGCGTTAGGATAACGCGAGAAATAAAGGCTGCGGTTGCGCTTTACGAGCTCCTTATAATATTTGCCACGCCCGAAAGACCCGCCGCCTTCGTGCTGTATGCTGGCGCCAGGGTGGACGCCAAGGTGCCAGCCGCGCAAGTCAAGGCGACGGCCGAGATCGATATCTTCATAATAGCCGCGGCCAAATGCGAAGTCAAAGCCGCCAATTTCAAGGAAAACGTGACGCCGGATCAAGAATGCGTGGCCACGAAGGCGGTGTGTACGAATGTAACCGCCGGGCTCGCGCACATATCGATCCAGATTGTCCCTGGCATAGTCGTTGCCGGCGGGAATAATGACTACTAGCTGCGGGTCTGCCGCCATCGCTGCGCACAGCAGCGGCAGAAAATCCTCGCTTGCCATCGTGTCGGAGTTGAGTATCAATACGAAAGACGCATCGGAGCGACTGACTGCTTCGTTTACCGACGCACCGAACCCCTGATTTTTCTGTGCATGATGAACGTGGACGTGTTCATACGGCAATTGATCGAGCATCATGCGCGTCTCGACATCGGAAGCATCATCCTGTACATAAATATGCCGGATGGAGTCACTGAGGCATGCGACGACAGAATCGATGCAATGCCGCGTCAGCGCTGGCGCATTATAGACTGGGATTACCACATCAATGGATGGCTTGGCCGGCATACGGGTCAGTAATCTCCTCGGAATACCGGTCGGCAGAGGCTAATCACGCGAAAGCGAGATTAGCGGCACGATCATGCGGATGATCCCGGTTCTGGCTGGCTTTTGGCCGCACCTGCCCTTCCAGCAGTGCAACATAACGGGATAATACGTCGGGACCACCGACGTCGATCATTTCCCTCACGAAGCGTTGGCGATGCTCTTCTATATAAAAAGAATCGCAGCCGTGCGAAAGAAATCTTTCGATATTTCTATATACATCATCCCGGCAGCGCAACTCTGCCTCAGGTATGAATTCAGCCAGTGCGGAGCGCCCGGCATGAAGATAATCCGCGGCCAATACCGGCTTCTTCCTTTTGACCGCCTCAAATACAACCGAGGTAGCCAGGTCAATGATTACATCCGCCCAATTCATGAGATAAATGGAATGAATATCCCCTGCCACGCTCACGTTAGGCAAACGCCGCAGGGACATATCCTTCGTCAGGGATTGCTGCCAGCCACCGCGGGTATGCGGCTTGATGATCAACTCCACCCCAGGAAAGCCGGCAACGATGCGCACGACCTCGCCTACTTCCTCCCAGAACGTTGAAAAATTACTCTTTCTCAAAAACATCACCACTTTAAGCTTGCTATCAGAGCGGGTCAGCGGCGAAGGCGGCATCAACTCGGCCACCCTGGCAAGCCATTCGTCGCAATAGCGCGGTGAGCCCAGTACGGCAAGCTTCTGGTTATCCATAAACGGACGAAAGCGCACCGAACATAATTCGTTCGGCACTACCACTTTTTCGAAAATTCCTGCATTGGCAAATGTGGTGTCGGGCTCCAGGGTCAACTCGCGTCGCCTGATCAACTGACTCGCATGAGGGCTATCCCCATGCGGCAACGAGACCGTGCCAAGACCCATGGCCTGCGCCGTCGATAACACTACCTTGACCCACTCCACGCAGATGGATGAATTTCTTTCTATCCAGTCGAATACTACGACCCCCTCGCTACTTTCGCCAAAGCTGCGCCTCAACAGGCGGTTGGCGGTACTCCGCCAGATCGGCTCACGTCGCTTGGCATTATAAACCTCCGCCAGTACGTTCATGATTGGACCGATGAATGGGCGGCGCAAGCTGCGGATCAATATCAGTGTCTGAAAAAACCACCCCAAAAATTCGACAGGAGTCAACACATCAGCGATATACGCCATGCGAACGCCATTGAGTCCCTTCAGGAATTTGATACGATAATCATTTCGGAACCGCGAGTTGCCTATCAGAACAATGTCACAGGTATGACCAGAACCGATCCACCTGGAAATTACCGGTGTAATATGATCTATATCGTTATAATGACGTAGAAAAAAAAGAGCCTTCATACCCGTGTTTTCATTCTTTGCGTGCTGGTGGCAAAAAGCAGTATATCCGTCATTTCATTGATGATTCCCATTTGTTTCTTGCGACGAAAATGCGCGTAATTGTACACGGGGCGATATTCGTTTACTAGCACAGCCGGTATTTTTACTCCCGCGGACTTCTGTTACTATAGAAACCCGATTCCGGTTCGGGTTCAAGTTCCGGCAGAGTATTTTTCCTGACGGCAGGAATAGGTACGAAAAAACGAGTTTCAAAAAACCATTCTCAGGCCGACCCGTTCCCGATACTAACGTATAGGGTCGATAACCGACAGCCCAATAATGAAATGCAGCTATTATCCGATAGACATCAATAACATGATTTACCAATGAGAACAATTGCTGTAATACCGGCACGCATGGGTTCATCGCGTTTTCCCGGAAAACCGGTTGCAAAATTGTTGGGGCGTGCAATGCTGGAACATGTCTACAAGCGCGTTGCCCTTAGCAGATCCCTTGATGCTACTTACATAGCAACGTGTGACGAAGAGATCCGGCGAGTAGCGGAGGATTTTGGCGCTACCGTGATAATGACTGCTGACACCCATGAGCGTGCAAGCGATCGGGTTGCCGAGGCCGTGGCCGGCCTGGATGCTGAACTTATTGTCATGGTACAAGGCGACGAACCGATGACTCACCCGGAAATGATCGACGCCGCAGTAGCGCCATTCTGGCAGGATTCGCGGCTAGGCTGCGTTAATCTCGTGCGAGCCATTGATAATAAAGCTGATTTCCATGACTTCAACACGATCAAGGTCGTGATGAATCAGCAAGGTGACGCCCTCTATATGTCGCGCCAGCCGATACCGACCACGCCGGCCTCGTCCCGGTTGGATTTCCCGCATGCACTCGCCTATAAGCAGGTATGCATTATCCCGTTCCGGCGCGAAACTTTGCTTGATTTCGCCCGGTTACCGCCAACCCCATTAGAGCAACTGGAGTCCGTAGACATGCTGCGATTACTGGAGCACGGTTATCGGGTGAAGATGGTGACAACCCAATTCAACACGCAAGCAGTGGATACTCCGGCCGATCTGGAGCGTGTCGCCAGGTTGATGGAAACCGACTTGCTGCTGGCCTCATATTGAACCAAATACGCACAGACACAGACACGTTCTTGCAGTCTTCCAAGGCATAGCTATGCAATTAAAATCGAAACTTGCCCGTAATGCGCTGACCATTGGCTCATGGATCACCCTGGGGCATCCAACAATCGCGGAGATCATGGCTGCGGCCGGTTTCGACTGGCTCGTCCTGGATACGGAGCACAGCGTCCTTGAGCTAAGCGACGTTCAGATGCTGATCCAGGTACTCGACGGTCAGCGGTGCCCCGCTATCGTGCGGTTAACTTCAAACCATCCTGACCAGATCAAGCGTGTGATGGATGCCGGTGCAACCGGCGTGATGGTGCCTATGGTCAAAACCGCCGCCGATGCGGAAGCTGCGGTACAAGCCGTCTATTACCCGCCCCGGGGTCAGCGGGGCGTCGGTCTGGCCCGCGCGCAAGGTTATGGCGCACGATTTCAGGAATATCGGCATTGGCTGGAGGAGAATGCAATTGTAGTCGTCATGATTGAGCATATCGATGCTGTCGACGCTATCGATTCCATACTTTCGGTTCCCGGCGTTGATGCTTATATCATTGGCCCGTACGATCTATCCGGGTCCATGGGGCGACCAGGCGAACTGGATTACCCCGAAGTCCAGGCGGCGATAAAACGGGTACATGAAGCCGGGCGCCGTCTAGGCAAATCGGGAGGCATCCATGTAGTCGAGCCGGATCTGGATCAGTTGCGCCATTACATCCAGACCGGCTTCAGTTTTCTTGGCTATGGTCTGGATATTCGTATCCTGGACACCCTTTGTCGCAGTCATATGCAAAATATAAGAGAAAGTTTATGAATAAGCTCGTCATCTCCACCTCATCGTTTGATGTGGACAACAATCCCCCTCTCCAGAATTTGCTGAAAGATGGCATGCATATCACCAAAAACAGCCATGGCCGCAAACTTACGGAAGACGAAACCATCGCTTTGCTGGGCTCGGATACCATTGGAATGATTGCCGGCATCGAACCCCTGACAGAACGCGTCTTTGCCTCCGCCAGAAGCCTGAAGGTGGTGTCTCGCTGCGGAAGCGGCGTGGACAGTGTCGATCTTGCGGCAGCAAAACGTCATGGCATTACTGTTCTTAATACACCGGAGGCGCCGGCGCAGGCAGTTGCTGAGCTCACCCTGGGCCTGATACTGGACGCCTTGAGGCAGATATCCCAGACTGATCGATTGCTTCATGCGGGCAAATGGCCACGAACGCAGGGACGCCTGCTCGCTGCCCAGCGAGTAGGCATTATCGGCCTGGGGCGTGTCGGGCGGCGTGTAGCGCGGCTGTGTCAGGCATTTGAGGCCGAGATTGTGGCGTATGATTCATATGTGAAGCAGGCGCCGCAAGGAGTACAATTGGTACCATTGGAAGACCTGCTGGCGGAAGCTGATATCATCAGCCTGCACGTGCCTTATGGCGCTGACACGCACCACTTGCTTGATAAGGCGGCGCTCGCGCGCCTGAAGCCAGGTGCTGTAGTGATAAATACAGCCCGAGGCGGCCTTATCGATGAAACCGAGCTTGCGGAGATCTTGATTTCGGGGCGCTTGGCTGCTGCCGCGCTCGATGTTTTCGAGCAGGAGCCGTATCACGGCCCGCTGCTGGAATGTGAAACGGCAATTCTTACCTCGCATATTGGTTCCCACGCCAGGGAAGCACGTCAGCGCATGGAGGTGGAAGCTGCGGAGAATCTGCTTCAGGGACTGGCTAAAACGGATGTGATGAAAGACAGGCACCACGGAAATGCCTAACGAAATTGCGATCGTGTATGGTGCCAGCGGCTTCCTCGGAAGCCATGTAGCCGATGCGTTGTCCAACGCCGGCTATCGTGTGCGCTTGTTTGATCGTCGCCCATCAATTTACCAGCGTCCCGATCAGGAAATGGTCATCGGTGACATCATGAATCTGGATGAAGTGACGAGAGCGGCTGAGGGTGCTCATGTTGTTTATAATTTTGCTGCCATTGCGGACATCGATGAAGCCAATGATAAACCCCTGGCGACCGCCACGATTAACGTATTAGGTAATATGCACGCGCTGGAAGCGGCACGTCTTGCCGGAGCGCGCCGATTTGTTTTTGCCAGCACTATTTATGTCTATTCCGAGTCCGGTTCTTTTTATCGTGCCAGCAAGCAGGCGGCGGAACGCTTCATTGAGACTTATCATGAGCGCTATGGGCTGGACTATAGCATTTTACGCTATGGATCGTTGTATGGCAGGCGTGCTGACGCACGTAACGGAATCTACCGTATGCTGCACGAAGCGGTGGACCGTCATTCGATAACGTACCACGGTAGCGGTGAGGCAATCCGCGAATACATCCATGTTGAGGATGCAGCGCGCATGAGTGTCCAGGTGCTGGCGCCAGAGTTTGCCAATCGTCATTTGATCTTGACCGGACAGGAGCGGTTACGCATCAAGGACGTCATGACCATGATTTCTGAAATCATGCCCTGGAAGATCGAATTACATTTCGACCAGGCGCGTGCGGGGCACCATTACGAGGTTACTCCTTATGCTTTTCAACCCCGTATTGGCCGCAAATTGGTACTCAACGAACACGTCGATCTGGGTCAGGGTTTACTGGATTGTTTGCGGGATATCCACAGAACCATGCATCACTCCGGTGAAGATGACGAAGCGACGCCTTTGGCATCCGACAATAGAGCATGAACACAGCGGCGTGGCAAGCCATCATTTTCGATTTCGATGGTGTGGTGGTCGAATCCGGTGAAATCAAGACACAAGCTTTTGGCGATCTCTATCGAGGCTACGGGGAAACAGTCATGGCCGCGGTGATGCAGTATCACAGCTTGCATGGAGGCATGTCGCGCTATCACAAATTTCGTTATTTCCAGGAGCATCTTTTAGAAAAATCACCGCTGACTCCGGATGAAGAGCAAGAGTTGGACCGTCGTTTTTCCGAATTGGTCGTCGAGGCTGTGATTGCCAGTGATGCAGTGCCTGGTGCAACGGAGTTGATCCGTAAAGAAGCAACACGCATTCCTTTATTTGTCGCTTCCGGCACGCCGGAAGCGGAACTCAATACAATTGTCGTTCGCCGTGGCCTGTCCTCCTATTTCACCGCTGTGTGCGGCTCCCCCACGCCGAAACAGAAACTGATCGCGGATATTTTATCGAATCACGCACTCTTGCCTGAGCGTGTGCTGATGATAGGCGACGCGTTGATCGACTATCAAAGCGCACAGCTTAACAATGTCGCATTTCTGGGACGCGTGCGTCCCGGGGATAAAAACCCCTTTCCTGCACACGTGGACATATTGCCCGATCTGAGCCCGTTGCTCACTTGATATCTGACCCAACGGTTTAATCAGCCAATCGATAATGGTTCAGAAACCTAAACTTTAATGACATTTTTGAAATATTCCCAAGACCAGCCAATATGACCGGCAGTAAAGAAAAAAAGCCTAAGACGATTATTCTTGGCGCCGGCCAGGGACGGCGGCTGTTGTCGCTAACTGAAAACATGCCGAAATGTCTTTTGCCGGTCTCGGGCAAATCCATTATTGAGCGGCAGATCGATGCCTTACTGGCAGCGGGCATAGACGAAATCACTGTCGTTACCGGTTTTCAGTCCAACCTGGTTGAAGCTCAATTGCAACGGCGTTACGCAAATCACGCGCAGGTCGGTACGATTTTTAATCCGTTCTTTGAGGTTGCCGATAACCTGGCCAGTTGCTGGATTGCGCGTTCTGTGATGGATGACGATTTTCTGCTCCTGAACGGGGATACTGTTTTTGATGAGGCTGTGCTTGCGCAGGTGCTGAACTCGGATCCCGCTCCCATTACCCTCGGGGTGGATTATAAATCCGCTTATGATGCGGACGACATGAAAGTCCAGCTGGATGAAAGAGGATGGGTCAAGCACGTGAGCAAAACTTTATCCGCGGCTCAAACCGACGCCGAGTCCATCGGTCTTATTTTTTTTCGGGATCGTGGACCGCAATTGTTCCGCAGCGCAGTCGAGAATGCACTTCGGCATCAAGCTGCGCTTAAATTCTGGTATCTAAACATCATTGACGGCCTGGCCGATAAACAGGTGGTCAATGCTTGTTCCGTATCCGGGCACGTTTGGTGTGAAATTGATTTCGCTGCGGATCTGGCACGGGCTGAAGCGCTTTTCAGCGGAACGGAGCGGGATGGAATCCCGCAGAACCCATCTGTGCAAGCTGAACTTATTACGGATGAATAGTCAGGCACGATCGTCGGCGTCTGCGAAAAACGTCAGTTCACGTGCGTGAATTTTCTCCGCGTTGTTCGATGCCGAAAGGAAATACGGTAGTCCTCGCCAAATCCCAAGGCGAATGTCAACATACTTCCGGGCGGGCATACTTGGTTTCGACAGTCCGTCTCAAGTTGAACGCCAGGAGCTTCCCAAGCCGTTCGTTACCTATGGGGCCATTACCGATCCGCTGGATAATATCCAGGTCCGGTGCTTTGTTGGCCTCGATCATGCACGGACCATTATCGAGCAGGGCGACGTCCCAACCAATCACTACCTGATCGGAGAAGGCGCTGCCATGGGCATATTGCACCAGGTCGATCAGCTCGGGCCAGCACGGAAGCTTGCGCTGCAGTATCTGAGCGCCCGTTTCGTAGTGCCGCTCATACCAGCCATCGGCGGTTGCTCCCCATGCCCCACAGGCGCCTCTTCCTAGTTCGCCGGTGTGAATATCCACGTTGGCGGCGATTCCGCCGGCGTGGAAATTGTCGACAATGACGGCACTATTCCGCGCCATGCGAAAAACCGCGTTGGTGACCTCGAATTCGCCTTGCTCGTTACGACAACTCATCACACGAACAGTCGCCAGCGTACCATTGGCGAGGTCGGCGATCTCATGGTGATTTACGAGTCGCGGCTGCACCAGAAAAGCATTCTGCCATGAGGCTTCGCGCAGACCCTCAAGTACTTGGTCCTCCGTAGCGACTTCGCCATCGTTTCGCCGATACTTCCCTGAACCCTGATAATCCCAGCGCGCGGCACTTTTTCCTCCCTGTCCATACAGCGGCTTCACGAAGAGATCGATTTCGGGCAGGCCCGATCCCTTCCAATCGACCGCTGTGACCTCTCCTTTCTCCACGCTCAGGAGGACAGGCGCGGTTTTAATTCCGAATTCGCGACACCGGGCCATGAAGCGTGCCTTGTCTTTTATACAGACGGTGCTCCGCTCCGCGGGGATGGAAAGTCCACCATTGTGGTCGCGCAAAAAAAGGTATAGCCCGGCTTTTGTCTCAAGCCGATTCAGGTACTCACCAGCACGTTTTCTCTTGTCGTCGTCGTGCAACTCGAAGATATAGTACCAGGGAGACAGGATCGCAAACCGGGCCGCAACACTGATCTGCTCCCGGATTTGCCGGGTGATTCCCTTTCCTGTCCGCTTCTTTATGGCGCTTCCGTTGAGCGTGGTAAAGACCATTACCAGCGCAGCAATCACGAATGGGACGAACGGTAGAGCCGCACAGGCTACAAAACGATCCCGGGGTGTGATCTCACGCCAGACCTCGCGTTGGAAGCATCGGTGGATAGCCGTCGCTGGCGAGTTATCCTCCCGTAGCCGCGCAAAAATCCACATCGCGCCGCTCAAGTCCCGGGTAATCCTGTCAAGGCTGAAACCACCAATAATATTCATGAGTCCTCGCATCCTCCGCAGCACGTGAGGCAAGATAGTGAATTACATCTCATTCAAGACACTTATTTAGTTTTCTAGTATGAGAACCACTAAACTACCACCTACTAATAGTAGGTGGGTTAGCGCAGCTTTGATGCAGACGACTAAAGTCGTCTAACCGCATCAAGCTAAACGCGCATGAGTCAACACACTTAAAATCAAAGTCACCGTCTAAAGACGGTGGTTTTAACCAAATCTATTGAAATAAAATAACCTCTTACCATAACAGGATAAATAGTCCGCTTAGACTAAGACACGAATCCCTAAAGGAGAAAACATTGGGATGAGATTATAACGGCAGAATTATCCAGCAAAAAAAATCTTTCGGCCCATGCACGAATATTGCCGTTCTTCATACGGAAAAACGCAAAATCCGGCATATACAGTCAATTCAACCCTGCCTCATCATATGGCGGCAGCTCTATATGCTCTATGTGACTTTTTACGAAATTACACAAGACAGGTGATTGTGCCGATATGTTTCGGATAGTATCCTGCAAGTAATGCCGCTAAAATTGATTCGAGCTCAGCCAGACGAAACCCATTAATTATCAAATCTTATGGATTCTTCGATTATCAATGTCCCGCAGCCGGATATGCCGGTCTTTAACGCAACCATGCGGAAGTTTGGCGCACCGCAAACAATAATTCATCGATATCAATACTGGAGCGTCATGTTGCGTCCAGCCCAGCTGACGCTTGGCTCCCTGATTCTAGCCGCTCATGAGCCGGTTCACTCATTCTCGGAACTTAGCCAGGAAAGCTTTACTGAGCTTCACAAAGTAATAGCACAACTGGAGTCTGCTTTGGCCAAGGCTTTCAATTACGACCGGTTGAATTACCTGATGTTAATGATGGTCGATCCGGATGTGCACTTCCATGTCATCCCTCGTTATGCGAAAACAAAGTATTTCAATGCCAGGGAATTTATCGACTCCGGTTGGCCAGGGGCTCCAGATTTCAACCGGACCTATGAGATCGATGCCGAAACCAACCGTCTTATTATCGATCATACCGTTTCCTGCTGGGGCAAAAAGTAATATGCGGTCCCGGTTTTCATCGCTTTGTCCCTTTGTCCATGAGGTCTCAGCCATACTGGATGATCTATCACACACCGTATTCTTTGAGCATCGCTCCGACAACGATGCTCTTTGATGCCAACGCTCATCCTGGCTACACCATGACCCATTCATGCGTTCCTAAAACCAATCAATGGTATTTATTATCAGAAGTCCCGCCTGCTAGCAATCCGTACAGCGCCCCAATCTGGGACTCGACGGTTCGATTTTTTATCAAAATTTTATTTGGGCGAATTAGCCTTTCGACAGCATTTTACCCATGGCTGTCCATACCAAGATTGTATATACTCAGCGACCACTTCAGATTCGACGTCTACGAACGAAAAATAGAGAGCATGCGCCCTTTTGCAACTCCAGGTCCCAGCGTCAACTACCACTTATCTGGCTTAGACAGGTAAGCCGGCGTATGACACAACTCGTTCTGTTGCGGCACGGGGAAAGTATCTCGAACCGGGATGGGTGTTTTACCGGCTGGAATGACGTTGCCCTGACACCACGAGGTGAACAGGAGGCTGAGCAAGCTGGCCGTCTGCTCAGGGAGGCGGGATATCAATTCGATATATGTTTTACCTCGGAACTCCAGCGGGCTACGGAAACGCTGCGTATCGTATTAAGAGCGATGGGGATCAATGAATCGGCCGTACAGCGGAGCTGGCGTTTAAACGAACGGCACTATGGCGCCCTGGAAGGGATCGATCCCCTGAAGGCGATCAGGAAATTTGGCGTCTGGCCCATCCTCAGCTCCCAGTTGCGGTTTGATGCGCGGCCACCGCTGCTCGACCCCTGTGATGCGCGGTTTCCGGGAAATCAACAGCGCTATTCGAATATCGACAAGCAGGAATTGCCCCTTGCTGAGAGTATGCAGCAAGCCCTCTTGCGGGTGCTACCCTACTGGGAGGAGGTAATTCTGCCGGAAATTCGACAGGGAAAGCGGGTTCTCATCGTAGCTCACAAGCATATTTTGCGTGCACTAGTGATGCAACTGGACGATTTGTCCATCGTCCAGTTAATAAAGCTATCCATCGCCACAGGGCGGCCGCTGGTATACGAACTTGACGATAAGCTGAATCCCGTCCGACATTACTATGCTGATCACCAGACCGGCCTTGTAAAATGAATTATCCCAGATAATCCATTAGGACGTGAGATGATGGCGAGGCAGGTTGCGAGACAGTTTTGCCGGTTGAGAGAAGTCCATAGCCTGGT